>JAEEGG010006063.1_pt1 | contig 28467 bp, 13 predicted proteins | sample 9134161 | NCBI WGS metagenome assembly JAEEGG01 (sample SAMN16246543, study PRJNA631951) | gut metagenome | biome: gut microbiome; feature: rumen; material: CR-attached | host: Bos | place: Iran: Karaj | collected 2018-10 | reverse complement strand
CCCATCAGATCCATACGCATGTCGCTAGGAATGATATAGACACTTCCACCTACCGACGTCACAGGATAGATATCCATCATGTGAGCGTCGAAACCGAAGTTGGCATAGGCTACTGCGCGGTCCTCTGCCGTCACATCAAATTCCTTCACGTACCAATGGCAGAAGTTCACAATGTTCCGATGCTCTAATACCACACCCTTAGGTGTACCTGTAGAACCTGATGTGTAGAGGATGACGAACATATTCTCGGGCTGTGCCTTCCATTTCGGATTCAGCTTTCCGGTGACTTCGTCCAGATGCTCAAATACATCGCTGGTGAGCACCTGTCCCTTGTAGTCGGGCATGGCCTCCCCTACTCTGTTGCCTTCTGACAGAATCAGTTTCACACCGGCATCCTTGCACATGAACGACAGACGTTCTGCAGGGAAGTGGAAGTCCAGAGGCATATAAGCAGCACCAGCCTTCATGATAGCCATTGGATAGAGCAGCATCAACTCGCTACGATCTATCATGACACCCACAGCCATTTCAGGCTGCACGTGGTATTGCTTCTGCAGCAGGATAGCCAGACGGTCAGTCATGGCGTCTACCTCACGGAATGTAAGGTGCTTGTCCTGGAACACGATACACGTGCTGTCAGGCGTCTTCTGAGCCTGCTCCGTAAACAGATCTACCAAGGTCTGCGTAGTGTCGTAGCTAAGCGTCTCGCCCAGTCCCAACTTCGCAAGAGCAACACGGTCCTGATTAGTCAAAGGAGGCAACGTGCTAACATCTGCATCTGGCTGTTCAGCCATATTCTGCAGCATCTGTCTCATCACGCTCATGACCTGCTCAATTTCACCCTTCCGGTACTTCATTGGGTCGAACTCCAGATTGACAGTCAGTTCATTATCTCCGTCGGCATAAGCAGTCAACGTCAAATCGTTGATAGACTCCTCCTTAGCGTAGACCATCTTCGTATGGAATGGCGTTGAAGCATTGCTCAAATCGACCTCAGAATCGTAGTTCTCAAAGGCCACAATAGACTGGAACAGGTCTGCACCCAAGTCTGACTGTTGCTGGATAACTGACAGCGGGCAGAAATCCCACTCATTAGTTTCGGCAGCCTGTTGCTGAAGTGCCTGCAATGCCTGTATCACGGTGGTTCCCTTCGGTGTTCTAACACGTACCGGAACAGAGTTGATGAAGAGTCCGACAACGTCCTCTACGCCCTCTGAAGCATTGTTACGTCCAGAAACGACTTTTACGAACACCACGTCATCCTGGCGGTTATAGATCTGAAGAACCAATCCCCATGCCAGTTCCACGAGTGTATTCATGGTGGTCTGTGTGCTGGTTGTCAGGGCCTTCAGAGCTGTCATCTCTTTTCCGCTGATAGTGATACGGCAGACATTGTCAACTGCACGTTCTTTTTCAGGAACGATGCCAGAATACGGTATCACGGCTTTCGTCGTATAGCCGTCCAAGAGTCCTCTCCAATAGTTCAGTCCCTTGTCGGTATCCTTCTTCAACAGATTCCTGATAAACTTCTCATAGCGTCCTGTCGGGTACTGCTCAATAGGCTTCATCTTGCCCTGAACTGCATCTGTCAAGTTAGTGATAAGGTCGCTCATGTACAGTCCGATACACCATCCATCAACGATAATATGGTGTACAGCAAGAAGAATCTCACACGTGGTCTCTGATGTCTTCACACAGACAATACGGAACAGAGGTTGGTCTTCCATGTCAAATCCTCTCTGCTGCTCAGCCCTGTAGAGGGCAACCATGGCATTCTCCTTGTTCGGTACATCAGAGACATCTCGCATCTCCAGTCCAAGTGGCCTATCGACGATAGCCTGTCTATACTGTTCTACTTCATGGTAGATGAGACTAGTTCTCAGCACCTCGTGCTTAGCTCCCAGCTGATCAAGCGCATAGCGCAACTGTTCCTCCGTAGGCAGGATATCAAGTGCGAATCTTGATACCAGACGATAAGCCAAAGAGTCGGGTTCCAGCATGAACTTCAACGCCATACCTTCCTGCATCGGGCTGAGCGGATAGATACGCTGCAACGGAGTACCCAACTGGATAAAGTGGTTATATACGTTCTGGAACTCCTCATCAGTCCATTCATATTCGCCAAGGTCGGTGGCTGTAACCTCCACATCCTTCATGTCTGCAGTATGGACAGTGATTTCGCTCAGCGACTCCATCATGCCATTCAGCAGTTCACTAGCCTGTTCCTGCGTGTACAAAGCTGTATTGTATGCCAGAGAGGCCTCCAACTTTCCGTCTATTACCGAACAGTTGATAGAGATATCGGGACCGAAGACATTCTGTGGTGCGAAGTCATCGCCGGCAGATATTTCTGTCATGGCTGTAAATAGGGCTCCGTTGTCAGCATCCTTGGCACTCATCTCGCCCAAGTAGTTAAATCCGATCAAAGCACACAGTCCGGTAGAATAAGCAGTATTGTCTGACAGATAGCGTAAAATATTGTAGCCAACACCCTTATTTGGAATACGGTGCATGGTCTCTTTGGTCTGACGCAGACAGCTTCTCAGGTCTCCGTCCAGATGCTCCAGCACAACGGGATAAACAGAGGTAAACCAACCTACAGTGCGGTCTGTCAGCAACTGGGCATTGCCAATATACTCTCGACCGTGGCCCTCGAACTGTACCGATACAGCATCATTTCCTGTCAGCTTGTAATAGCTCCTTCCTAAGGCTGTCATCAGCAAGTCGTTGATGTCAGCATGATAGGGATTGCCTGCAGTCGTGGTGATGCTATGTGTGGTCTGAGCATCAAGAGAAGCATTGATGTGATCCATGCTGCGACTGCTGTCCTTTGCCTTGCTGGAAGGAAGATGCTGCAGTTTTTCCTGAACACGATCCCAATAGCTTCGCTCCATATTAAGTTCATGGCTCTGTGCATAGCTTTGCAGCGTCTCAGCATAATCTTTGTACGAATGGGTCTTAGCAGGTAGCGTAATGGTCTTACCCTCTGCTGCCTGTCCATAGGCCATGTTGAAATCCTCCAGCAATACACGCCATGAGACACCATCAACAACAAGGTGGTGACAAACCATCAGAATGGCGTCATAGTCGGGTGTATTGAACAGAACGACCTTGAACATCGGTCCACTGCTCAGGCTAATAGAAGCCTGTCGGTTTCTGCAGACTCGCTCGATATTCTTCACATAGTCGGCATCCTGTGTATAGTCAAGCTGTTCCCAACCATAGAGTTGCGGCTCGTCGGTGTTTCTGACATACAATTGCTTATTACGGACAATCGCACGCAACATGTCATGATGTTTGACAAGGGCTTCTATCGCTTGCTGCAATGCCTCTACCTGCACACGCTGTGCAGCCTTGATGAACATGGTCTGGTTGAAATGATGCGGCTTCGGCAGATTCAGATCGAAGAAGAAACGGGTAATGGCCGTCTGTGGTACTTCGCCTGACCATGCTTCCTGACTGATTTCAACAGCTCCCTGTGAACCAGCAGCAGCAATCTCCCTGACAGTCTTCAACTTCATGATGTCAGCAACCTGTAGCGTGATACCCTCTGCACGCAGACGGCTCACCAAACGAATACTCTTGATAGAGTCACCACCCCAGGCAAAGAAGCTGTCAAGGGCACCCACATTCTGCTTCAGACCAAGCACATCCTGCATAGCCTGAGCAACAATACGCTCAGCCTCTGTCTGCGGCTCCACATATTCAGCAGCGCTACGGATGACAGGCTGTGGCAGTGCACGGCGGTTCACCTTGCCGTTTGGTGTCATCGGCATTTCGTCGAGTTGCATATAGGTATCGGGAACCATATATTCTGTCAGCGACTCTGACAGGCGTTCACGAATGGCGTCGGTGTCTATCGGTTGTTCTGCTGTAAAGTAGAGAACCAGGTGTTTAGAACCACCGGCCTCACGAACCTCTGCAGCGACAGAGTGGATACCATCAATGAGTGAAGCCTGATTTTCAATCTCACCCAATTCGATGCGGAATCCACGTAGCTTCACCTGATTGTCGATACGACCCAGGAACTCCAATTCGCCCTCCTCATTCCAGCGGGCCAAGTCGCCTGTGTGATAAACCTTATAACCGAAAGGAGTATCGCAGAATTTCTGTTGTGTCAGCTCATCACGCTGCCAATAACCCTTCGACATCTGAATACCACTCAAGCACAACTCACCAGCAGCACCGAGAGGTAGCAATTGACCAAAGGCATCGCAGATTAGTGAGCTACTATTAGGTACAGGACGTCCAATAGGAATGTTGACGTCTTTGTCCTGATTAACCACATGGAACGACGAGCATACAGAGAATTCTGTAGGTCCATAACCATTGATAATCCTGACCTTTGTCTTGGCAATCGGCAACATCTTCTCACCACCCATCATCATAAACTCTACGGGCAGGTCAGGGAACGTTCCCAACAATGTCATTCCCAAAGCAGTACTCAGCGAAAGACCCGTAATATGCTGCTCCTTGATGTAGTTGTAAATTCCGTCCATATCTTTGCGGAGCTCCTCAGGAAGGATGTGCACACATGCACCAGCTGCCAGCGGACACAGCAGGTCGTCTAACGAAGCGTCGAACGAGAAGCTGGGATGTGCCACATGACGACTTTCAGCGGTAATACCTATCTTAGCAATTCGCCAGGCTAAATAAGCACGTAGTCCACGATGTGGTATCATCACACCCTTAGGTTTACCCGTAGAACCAGAGGTATAAATCATATAAGCCAAGCCATCCGGATGTGTCAGATTAACGGTCTTTTCTGTTGAAGCCAGTTCCTCATCCATGAAGATGACTTTTTCAGCTTTGAATGTGGAACCATCCTCTGACTTGCTTTCCTGCTGCTTACTCTCGTAGATGTCATGCGTTGTCAGCAGTACTTTGGCACGGCTGTCTTCCATCATGTAGAGCAGACGTTCCGTAGGATACTCATTATCCATGGGAACATAGGCAGCACCAGCCTTCATGATACCCAACAGTGACGTGATGAATTCTTTCTGTCTGGGCAACATGATGCCGACGAAAGTGTCGGGCTCTACACCTTCGGCAATCAAGCGTGCTGCCAGCGTGTTAGACTGGAGATGCAACTGACGATAGGTAATAGAGCTTGTCTTGTCGACAACGGCAACTGCATCAGGGGTTGTCTCTGCGAAATGACATACCATGTCAACGAAAGTCTCACTCTTGTCATATGGCAGATCTTCACCCTTAGAGAGTTCCAAGATACGTGCCTGTTCTTCTTGGCTTGCCAACGAGATATCACGCAGTTTCTCTACGCCATTGAGAGCCTGCATGGCAAAAGTCTTCATCGCATTGGACAATAGAGTCATGTCTGCGTTAGAATACAGGTGAGTATCGTACTCTATCTGTAAGTTGTATTCACCATTGGCAGTTTCCGTTACCATCAATGCAATAGGCATCTTAGTAGTGTCCAGATCCAATGGAATCTCGTTATTCTCTTGTTTTACGACAGGAGTGTTCAAGCCACCTTGGAAGACATACATGATTTCCGAGCGGAACTTGTAGCGTTCAACAAGCTTGGTGAACGGATAGATGTCGTAGCCAATGGAAGTCATCGACTGCTTGTTCATCTTCACCAACGCATCGACAAATGTTTCCTCTTTATCAAGTCTGGATGCAACGGGTAACGTCTTAACAAACATACCCATAATGGTGTGCATCAATGTGTCGTTACGACCATTGCTGATGGTTGTGATAGCAATGCGTTCCTCGCGTGTCAGCCTGTGAAGAACCTGCATTAACACGGTTAGGAAGAAGTTGTTGGCAGTAACCGCATTCTGCTTACAGAACGTGTCAACAGCCTCTTTACTAATTCTGGCATCGATGTAGGCATTATTAGCATTCTCGGTTCCATCAGGCTTGTCGGAATGAGGATAGGCAATCATTTCCACATCCTCCAAAAGCGTGTCGAAATACTTTTCTGCCTCATTGAAAGAAGATGATGTCATCTGCTCTTTCTCATCTAAGGCATATTCGTATGCCGAGTATTCTTCCTTGACAAGTGCCTCGTTATGAAGGGCTTTCTCAAGTTCATTTCGAAGGACGAAGTCGGAAGCGCCATCGAAAATGATATGATGAATGTCCTGGAAGTAATAAACCGTAGTTGGTGTCTGGTAGACTTCCATGCGATACAGATTGTCTTTGAAAAGATCGAATGGACGAACACGACTGCGGAAGAATGCAGCTGTAGGTTCTTCGTTCAGCACAATCAGTTCCACCACCTCAGGTTCGTCATCCCTGCGATGTTGCATGATATCGTCATCCTTCATGGCCAGACGAGTCTTCAGGTATGGGTGTGCCTTGAGCACAGCAACAAGGGCGTCACGCAATTTTTCTGCATCCACACCGTCGAACTTCGTCACAGATGGCAGGTTGTACTGAGTGGTATCGCGGTTGAGTTCCCAGTCAATATACACACCACGTTGGTTCTCCGTGATGGGATAATAGTCCAACTTGTCGTAGGTCTTGGTCTCTTCAATCTGACCAGCACCAGCCAGTGAGGCCATCTCACGGATAGTTGGATGTAACAGAATTTCCTTGACAGGAATGTAGAACTGTGCTTTCTGCTTGATGACTGCTGACATGCGCATGGCTACCAGCGATGTCATACCGGCAGTAATCAGATTGGTGGTAACACCGATTTGTTCGCCACCCAACAGTTCCATAGCAATGTCGAGCATCTCAGCTTCAACTTCCGTTTCTGGAGCGACAATTTGTCCTGCTTCAATGGCGGGAGCAGGCAGCTTCTTACGATCTACCTTGCCATTGGGTGTCATCGGCATCGCATCAAGTCGCATGTATACAGAAGGAATCATGTATTCAGCAAGTGTCTTGCCGAGGAATGCGCTCAAATCTTCTTCGTCAATCTCTTGTGTTGACGTGTAATAGAGGCATAATGTCTTTCCTCCATAGACTTCAGCAACAACCTGAAGAATGCCGTCGTAGTTGCTGGCACGGTTCTCTATACCTCCTAACTCGATACGGAATCCGTTCAACTTCACCTGGTTGTCGTTACGTCCAACATATTCAATATTGCCTTCCTCGTTATAGCGGGCCAGATCACCGGTGTGATACATTTTGCCTTCAGCGAACGGGCAATCCACGAACTTCTCTTCTGTTAGCTTTTCCAGTTTCCAATAGCCATAGGTCATCTGACGGCCTGCAAGACACAATTCACCAGTAAATCCTTGTGGTAGCAAGCGTCCATATGGGTCTACGATGAGAGACATCGTATTGGGTACAGGTTTACCAATTGGAATATCTTCAATACTCTTGGTCTGGTCAACAACATAGTACGACGAGATGTCGGTAAACTCTGTCGGTCCATAGACGTTGATGACATCATAACCGGTCTTCGGGAACGGTTTCAACTTTTCGCCACCAACAAAGAGGTATTCAATAGGCAGCTGGTATTGCTGCATCATTGCCATAGCTAACTGCGTTGTGAACTCCAGTCCCTTAATATGGTGTTCACACAGATACTTGTACATACTCTCCATATCTTTTCTCATCTCGGAAGAGAAGATATGCAGTTCGCCACCTGCTGTCAGGATGGGATATAAGTCGTTGACAGAGGCATCGAAACTGAAGCTAACAAAGATGGCAGTCTTGTCTCCAGGCTTCAGTTTAACAAGGTCTTTCACCCAGGTAACCAGGTTCATCAGTCCACGATGAGCCACTTTCACGCCCTTAGGTCGTCCAGTAGAGCCCGAAGTGTAAATCATATAGGCTCTGCTGTCAGGAGTAGCCAGACTCTTGAATGGGCCTGCAGGTTTCACGTCTTTCACCGCCTCTTCGGTCAGCAACACTTTGGCTTCGCTGTTCTCAATCATGTAGCTGATACGGTCTTCAGGATAATCTACGTCTATAGGCACATAGGCTGCTCCTGCTTTTTGTGTAGCCAGTACAGCAACCAAGAACTCTTTCACGCGATCCATCTTGATAGCCACAAAATCGTCGGGCTTCACCCCTTGACTTACTAACCAGTGAGCCAGACTGTCTGACTTTTCATCAAGCTCACGATAAGTAAGTTGACTCGTTGAATCAACGACAGCCACCTGATCAGGACGGGCTTTCGCCTGCTGCTGGAACAAGTCAACCCAAGTTAACGAGGTGTCGTAATCAAGCACCTTACCCGTTGATATACCAAGTACCTTCTCCTTGTCCTCGTCGCTTAACAGCGGAATATCTTTCAGGGAAGACATCGATGGTGCAAGTTCGGCCATGTTCGTCATCACGGCTGCCAACTGCTCCATGTCTTTCTTGGAATACAAAGCGGTATCATACTGGAGTTCAAGCACATAACCTCCCTTCTCGGGCATCACCTGGATGTCAAGTGGCAGCTTCGTCTGGTTAAGCACCAGGCGCATCTTATCCTCCTGCTCATCATCTTCGCTGACATCCCTAGGCTGATAAACATACATAATCTCCGGACGCAGGCCATAGAGTTCCACCATCTTGGTAAATGGATAGAAGTCTCTCGACTGTGTCTCCAACAGCTGATTTTGTATCTGTTTAACAACTTCGGCAATGCTCTTATTGCTGTCAGCACTCGAACTCACGACAGGAATGGTCTTGACGAACATACCCATGATATTCATCATTCTCACATCGGAACGTCCATTGTTAATGGTTGTGATGATAATATCATCCTCACGTGTCACGGTATGCAACACATGCATGGTGATGGCCAAGAAGTAACTATTCAGCGTCAATCCATTCTGTTGACAGAAGGATTCGATGTCACCACCTGTGAAATGCATAGACAGTATGCCTGGGTCATTTTCCTCTTTCTTGATAGAGTGAGGATAAACAACCGTATTGGCATCGCCCATGAGTTTCTTGAAGTAATCTCCTGCCTCAGCAAACTTCTCCGACTTCATGAGCTTCAGCTCGTCTAATGCGAAATCAAAGGCGGTATAGGTCTCGAGTTCGATATTCTCGCCCTCGTATGCCTTTTGGATATCGTTGAGCAATATCAGAGAAGAACCACCATCATAGATGCTGTGATGGATATCCATAAACAGATACACCTTATCATTATAGGTATATATTTCTAATCTGTAAAGCGTATCGTTATAGAGATCGAAGGGGCGTACACGATTCTGGAAGAATTCTGTATCAGGTTCTTCAGCCAATGATTCCATCAGAATCTCTACTGGTTCCTCGTCACGGCGAATCTGCATCACGTCACCATCATGCTGTACGAAGCGAGTCTTCAGATAGGGGTGCGCATTGACCACCTTCTCTAAGGCGTCACGCAACTTGGAAGCATCGGCACCCTTCATCACCACTACGTCAGGAACGTTGTACTGTGTGGTGTCACGATTCATCTCCCAGTCGAAGAATACACCTCGTTGGTTCTCGGTGATGGGATAATAGTAGTGCTTACCTTCTGACCAGAACTGGCTGTCAGAGGTCTGACTTGCCAACCCCTCTTCTTCGCGCTTGGCATCAATAAGAGCAGCCATTTTGTGAATGGTCGGATTCTGCATTACCTCCTTTACCGACACCTGAATGCCAAACGTGTTGAAAGTACTTACGGTAAACCGCATGGCTGTCAACGAGGTTAATCCCATAGAGATAAGGTTGTTGGTGATACCGAAGTTTTCATGCTTCAGAATCTCTGCCACGAGCTTGAAGAGCTCCTTCTCTGTCTTCGTGACAGGTGCTACCAGTTCTTCAGCCTGAGCGCTCGGGTTGGGCAATGCCTTGGTATTTACCTTTCCATTGGGCGTCAGTGGCATCTCGTCCAGCTGCATATAGGCCGTGGGCACCATATAGTCCGTCAGTTGCTCAGCCAGATAGTCACGCAATGCATTGGAATCAATCTGGCGGTCAGCGGTATAGTAGGCACAGAGGTGCTGTACACCGCCAATCTCCTTGACCTGTACACTCTGCATCTGCACACCTTCGTACTTGCTGATGAGGGTTTCTATCTCACCCAGTTCAATACGGAATCCACGTAGCTTCACCTGATTGTCGATACGTCCCATGTACTCAATTTGTCCCTCGCTATTGTATTTCACAAGGTCTCCAGTATGGTACATCTTTCCGTCCATAAACGGACAGTCAACAAACTTCTCTGCAGTAAGGTCTTCACGCTTCCAGTAGCCACAGGCAATCTGCGGACCAGCCATGCACAACTCACCGGGAACACCCTGCGGAACAAGCTGTCCCATCGGGTCGGTGACAAATGCGGAGAGGTTATAGAGCGGTCGGCCAATAGGAATATTCTTATAGTCACGTCCGTGCTCAGTCTCATAGAACGTTGCATCGACGGTAAACTCCGTCGGACCATAGGTATTAATAAGACGACACTTGCAGTCAGGGTTGTCTGCCATTTTCTCTCCACCAACAACAAGGTAGTCAACAGGCAGGTCGGGGAACTGCTGTAAAAGCATCAGACCCAATTGCGTGGTATAGCAACCACCAGTTATCTTGTTCTTGATGATGAAGTCATAGAGCATGACCAGATCCTTACGTGCCTCCTTAGGTACGGTATAAAGTGTACCACCAACGGTGAGCACGGGATAGAGGTCCTCGATAGACGCATCAAACGAGAATGACGAGTGACAGCAGATGCGACTCTGGGCGGTGTGTCGCCATTCCTTAGCGATAAAGCGCACAAAGTTAGCCTTCGCCCTGTGAGGAATCATCACACCCTTGGGCTTTCCTGTCGAACCGGAGGTGTAGATCATATATGCCAATCCGTCGGGGGTAGCGTAGTTGATAGCTGCCATGTGGTCAGCGGTTTCCCCGCTGACACCTTTCAGGAAGTCATCAATGAACAGGATGTTCTTTGCCGTGAAGTTGTCACCCTCACTGGTCTTCTCGTTAAAGATGGCATGACTGGTGATGAGCACCTGACTCTCACTGTCCTCTAACATGTAGAGCAGACGGTCGTTAGGATACTCATAGTCCAATGGCACATAAGCACCACCAGCTTTCTCCACACCGATAGCTGCCACCAGGAATGCCTTCTCGTAGCCAAGCATGATGCTAACGAAGGGTGATGGTGTTTTCGGGTCACCAACGCCTAACGAGCGAAGTTCAGCAGCCAACGCATTGGAGAGTTGGTCAAGTTGTCTGTAGGTATAACTCGACGATTGTCCATCACTGCTGTTATCCTCGTCAATTACTGCCATGGCATCAGGAGTCTTTGCTGCCTGTTCCATGAAAATGCTGACGAACGTTTCATTCGGGTCAACGGGCATTGTCTCACCCTTCGACAATTGAAGCAACTGGTCGTAGTCCTCTGGCAGTACGATACGGCAATTGGCCATTTCATTGCCAGCTGCTGTACAACTGCTTTCTGCAAAAGCCTTGAAGGAATTACCCAACACCTCCATGTCTTTGCGACAGTAAAGGGTGGCGTCATATTCTATACGTGCCGTATAGCCTACACCATCATCAGCACGCAACATGGTAATCGATAACGGGGTCTTGGCCATATCCCAGTCAAGACCATAGATTTCCTCACTTTGATGATCACCAAGACAAACTTCCGTCTGAAGGTCAACAAAGTAGTTATACAGTATCTCTGCTTTCAAGTCATGACGTTCCACCAATTTCGTAAATGGATAGAAGTCGTTGCGGATAGTCTCTTGCATCTGGGTGTTCAGGGAACGAACAACCTCAGCCATCTGTCCCTTGAACTGACCGCATACAGAAGGAAGCGTCTTGACAAGCACACCAAAGAAGTTGTCGAGCAGCAATTCCGAACGGCCGTTACTGATGAAGTATACCAATGTGTTCTCCTCGCGTGTGATACGCTCAAGAACCTGATGGAACACCGTCAGGAAGAAGCTGCTTGTCGGCAATGCATGTTTCTTACAGAATGCATCAATATCGTTGGAAGTCACATAGACATCAACAACTCCCTGCTTGCGTTCGCCATCCGTCTGTGAAGAATGAGGATAGACAGTAGCTTCTACACCACCAACCAAAGCATCAAAGTAGTCCTCAGCCTCCTGTTTGCGCTCTGACTGCATCAGCGCCTCTTCGTCAAGGGCACGGTCATAGGCAGTATAGGTTTCTGGCGTCAGTACCTCACCACGGTAGGCCTTCTCCATTTCCTTGGCAATGACATAGTTACTACTACCGTCGCTGATGATATGGTGCAGGTCAAGCAGCAGGAATACATGGTCAGCATAGGTAAAGATGTTGAAGCGATAAAGTGGCTCTTTCAACAAGTCGAAAGGCTTTACTCGATTCTGGAACCATGTGCGGTCGGGCATGTGGTCCAGCTGTTCGATATTGACCTCAATAGTAGCATCGTCGTTACGCAACTGAACAACATCATCACCTTTGATAGCCAAACGGGCTTTCATATAAGGATGAGCATCGGCCACAGCGATCAGCGACTCCTTCACCTTATTCTCGTCGACACCTCTGAAGTGCAACAGGATAGGAATGTTATACTGCAGGGCGTCAGGATTCATCATCCAGTCAACATACATACCGCGTTGACTTTCATTCAATGGATACCATTCACGCTTATCGTAAGGTTTCAGGACGATGGTCTCCTTGGCATTCTCTGCCAGGGAAGCGATTTCTCTGACCGTCGGATGTTGCATGATGTCCTTCATCAGGATCTGGATGCCCAGGCGTTTCTTAATGGTAGCAGACAGACGCATGGAAGCCAGGGACGACAGTCCCAGGGCTATCAGGTCGTTGGTGACACCAAAGTCTGTCATCTGCAACGACTCTGCTATGATGTCAAAGATGTCCTGCTCCATTTTTGTTTCTGGAGCAACGACTTCTGCCAGCTTGAGGGTAGGTTTGGGAAGTGCCTTGCGGTTGGTCTTTCCGTTGGGTGTCAACGGAATAGCATCAATACGCATATACACTGTCGGAACCATGTATTCTGTCAGTGAGGCAGAGATAAACTGCTTCAGCGCCTCTTCGTCAATCTCGTTTTCGGAGACATAGTATAAGCAGAGATGCTGAGTTGTACCAATCTCCTTGACATCACACACCACCTGACGGATGCCTTCAAACTTCACAGAGAGGTTTTCCACCTCACCCAACTCTATACGGAAACCGCGGAGCTTGACCTGTCCGTCATTACGTCCAATGATTTCCACATCTCCGTCAGGCTCCCAACGAGCAAGGTCGCCAGAGCGATAAACCCTGATACCCTGATATTCCACGAAGCGTTCTTTCGTCATCTCCGGCAGGTTGTTATAGCCTCTTGCCACACCAGGGCCTCCGATGAGCAGTTCTCCGACAAAACCTACTGGCAACTGGTTGCCCCAAGGGTCAACGATGAATTCCTCGTAGTTGAGGAGTGGATGTCCAACAGTTACCTTTCTGGCATTTGTCAGGTCGGCAATGTTCGACGATACCGTAATCTCCGTAGGACCATAGGTATTGAAGATATGAACACCCATGGACTGCAACGAGGTCAGCAACTGCATGGGGTATTTCTCACCACCTGCCCATACAGCCTTACAGCGTGACAGCGATTGGCAGAAAGCGGGCAGTTCCATATAACTGAGGATTCGTGAACAGGTACCATTGATGGCCTCTGCACCAGTACGGTCCATCAGTTCTGAGAGCAGAGCGGCATCAAGCACTTCCTGCTCATCGGCCAGAACGGAGGTGATGCCATTGAACAAAGAACCGGCAAACTCCTTGAGTGACATGTCAAACGACAGTGTAGTGATGCTCACGAATACCTTGACGCCCAGTTCTGTCAGTCCATGGATATGTACGTTCGCAGGGTGATCATACAGGTAGTTAGTGATTCCCACATGGCGCAACATCACACCCTTGGGACGTCCTGTCGAGCCCGACGTATAGATAAGGTACGCGAGGTCTTCTGGACTTACCTCGACATTCGGATTCTGGTCGTCCTCCAGTTGTGTCTTGCCAGTTTGATAGATGTCATCAATCAGAATGACCTTCTCAGCGGGATAAGCTGCGGCATGGTCGGGAGTGGTGATGACATATTGCGCCTCAGAATCGTTCATAATCAGATTGATGCGATCAGCGGGATAGGCAGGGTCACAAGGGATATAGGCAGCACCCGTTTTGGTAACACCAAACATACAGACGATGACAGCGGAACGTCTTGGCAACAGCAGAACGATACGGTCTCCACGTTTCACACCACGACGAATGAGGGCATGGGCCACACGGTTAGCTTCCGTGTTCAACTCTGAGAATGTCAGCGTGCGGTCCTTCGCAATCAAAGCGTTGCGATCGGGGAAACGGACTGCATTCTGTTCTATAGGCTCATAGAACAAGTGATAGGGGACATCGGCTTTTGCAGTATAGCGGAAAGAGGCCACTTGCTCAGTTCCTTCAGCGTCAAGCATGCTAAGTTCAGAAAGCAGACCTTCTGGCTGTGCCATCATATTTTCCACAGTAGCCTTGATAGCTCTTGACAGACGGGTAAGACTTTCACGACTGTTGAGCGCATCGCTCGAGCTGAGGCGGATATCGTATTGTCCATCAACCAGATAGATAATACAGGTCAGGTCTGAGGTAGACTTTCCTCTGTCAAGCTGCTGGGCATAGACTTTTTCTCCTTCCAGCTCAACAGACTCCTGGATTTTATAGCCTTGGAAACCGAACTCTACCCCACCCGACATCTTCATGTCTCGACAGAAATGGTTAAAGGGATAGTTGCCATAGCGGACAATGGACATCAGTTCGCGACGGAAGCCCTTGATGAAATCAATGACACTCTGGCTACGGTCTACATTGGCCAGTATTGGTGCCGACTTCACAAACATACCATAGGCATTCATCAGTCGCTTGTCCATACGTCCGTGGTTGATGGTGCGATAGACCACCTGTTCCTCACGACTGGCTTCTGACAGAACGTAACTGAAAGCGGCCATGAAGAGAAGATTAGGTGCTGTTCCATTCTCCTGACACCACTTGTCGACAGCTTCATTGTCCAAATACGAATCCTCATGGATGGAGTTACCCAACGGGTTGGCAGCACTCGTAGAAATGGTGGTAAACTCCATATTAGCAAACTTCTCGGCATAGTACTGCTTTGAACGTTCATAAGCATCACTTTGCAGGGCAGCCTGTTCATCCTCAGCATATTCATACATGCCATAGGGAATTTCCTCCAGAGCCTCACCCTTGTATGCTGCGGGGAAATCACGGAGAGTTATACAATTACCAAGGGTCAGACCGTCAGCAATGGTATGGTGTATCTCAAAGAGTACATAGTTATTTTGGGGCGTCTCAACGAGCTCTACACGACAGAGGGGCTCACCGCTCAACAGGTCGTAAGGCCGTATATAGTCATTCTTCAGGTAGTTATCCAATTCCTCCTCTGTCATGGACTTCCGTACGATGGGAATCACCATGTCCGGGTCAGAGTACTGCAGGGGTAATCCTTCGTCGTTAAGCACAAAACGGGTACGAAGTACATCGCGCTTGGCAATAACGACCTCGAAGGCTTTTATCAGCTTCTCAGGAGTGACCTTCTTAGAGAAGCGGACCACTGCCGGAAGGTTGTATCGAGTGATGGAAGGATCAGCCATCCACTCTGTAAACACACCTAGTTGTGATTGTAATAAAGGATAAGTTTTCATATTGATAGTTTTTTTATTTATTATTTCTGTCTAAATGCATGTCCCAGTTCATGAAAGTCATATTCTGACCATACATGTACTGATAGTCCAGTCCCGGACAGAGTCCGTTTAATAGTTTCAGTCCTGCTTTGCGTTTCTCAATATCGAAATGAATCGGGTCAAAGGCACGTCCGTCATCTTTCACGGAAGCCAGCATCTTTCCATCTCGCATATGAATATGTACGTCAATATAGTGACTTTGAATATTGCGACCGGCATGATGCACGATGTTAAGCAACAATTCCTCAATGCAGAGGGCGATATCGTGGGCCAGTTTCTTTTCGATTCCGGCATTAGAGAGATATTCGTGAATGCTGTTCAGAGACTGTGACATATTCTCTTCATTTGCCTGGACAGAGATATTGAAAGCACTCTCCTCTTCCTTGCTAGCTAAAGGTACCAAGGTGAGGCGTGTGACATTTCCTTTTTTGATCTTGTACACCGACGTGATGATACCGGTAATCAGCATTACCAGGATACCTGTAGTGGGGAACGCATACCATATGGCATCGTTGCCGGCAATCTCCGGCCATATAAGCAGACTTGGAATGAGTATGATGGGGAACATAACCACAACAACTACTGTCATCAGCATATGTCCTAACATTTGGTAAATGTTTGCGAGCAGAAGTGCCAACAGAATGAATGGCAGCATCGGCACAAAGATGCGTAGTCCGTGGTTTGCATAGAGTGTCAGCTCTGGTGTGTTTGCGCCAAACAGCGAACTGATGAGTTCGGGGAACAGGAATATAATGCATGCGATGACTATCAGACTGACAAAAAGCCATCTGACAGCCTTGGAGACAAGCATGCGAAGGCCAATAAAGTCTTGCTGCCCGCGCAGGAATCCTCCAATGGTGAGCGTTGTCGAGCCCACACCACCGGAAAACATCATGCCAATGGATAGCAGGTTGATGCATACCGACAAGGTGAACATGCCGTCTGCTCCCTGTTTGTCCTGGATGATATTGTTCATGAGCAGGAACATTGTAGTCAGTATCAAATTACTGATAATGAGCGGCGTGCCCTGTATGGTGTTTTCTTTCAGGCTCTTCCAGTTTGACTTGGTAAAAGGGTTGATGCGGAATGAGCATTGCTTGCCATAAAGATAGCGGCTCAAGAAAAGAATGTTAATGGTGGTTGCACAGATGGTAGCATAGGCAGAACCGGCAATACCCAGCTTGAATACCCCAACGAAAAGCAGGTCCAGAACAACGTTACACACGGCTGTCAATGCGATAGACTTGGTGGCCAGCTCCGGGTGTCCGTCAATGGATACCGACTCGTTGGACAGGGCAGACATCATGGTGATGAACGAGAAAGTCATCATGACCGACATGTAACTATTGAAATAGGGACGCAAACATTCCTCATGACATATCAGTTCCGAGATGGAATGCTGGAATACCCTCCCCCCCACAGCTATCAACACTCCGACAACGACGATAGACAGCACGGCGGTAGATAGCAGGTGCTCTACATGCATCTTGTCGCGCTCGCCCAAAGCCCTGGCAGCAACGATGGTAGCACTGATGCCGAACAAGGTGCTGAACGACGTGATAAGCAACGATATGGGCATATACAGGTTGACGGCCGAAAGGGCGTCAGGAGCCACCAGATGACTCACAATGATGCCATCGACGGTGGTGTTGACCTGCGCCAATGCCATCGTGAGGATACTTGCCCATAGGAAGTTCCTCATCGCCTTCGTTATCAGATACGGATTACGGGTGAGTGCCATTTGCTATACCTTATTTATATAAGAAGCGACGGATGCTCTTCTTGGGGGTTTTCTCGAATTCCTCGTTTCGCTGTTCTATGGCCGACAGCTGACAGTAGCGAGGCAGATGTTCATTCACCTCCTTGCGAATAGCTTCCAAATCAAGCTGCTCGCGTTGCTTGCCATGTATCTTCAGCGTGAGGTCTGAGACGTAGACCAGTGCCACAAGTTTATCGTTGCGTTGCACCACCACACACTCATCAAAGATAGAGTGCGTCACCACCTGGTCTTCTGCCTCCTCAGGATAGATGTTCTGACCGTTGGCACCCAGCAGCATGTTTTTCTTTCTACCACGGATATAGATAAAGCCGTCCTTGTCAATGACACCCAGGTCGCCAGTATGCAGCCATCCGTCCTGGTCAATAGTCTCAGCAGTGGCCTCGGGGTTTTTGTAATAGCCGTTCATCAGGTTTTTACCCTTTGCAACAATCTCGCCTGGAATGTTAAACGGATCCTCGCTCAGAATCTTTACCTCCATGTTCAGTGCCGCTTTACCGCACGAGCCCGGACGGTGTTCCTTCCAGTCGGAATAGGTGATGATAGGACCGCACTCGGTCATGCCATAGCCAATGGTATAGCGGAACCCTACCATATGGAGTATCCTCTCTACCTCTTTGCTCAATGCTGCACCTCCCATAATCACCTCATAGAAGTTGCCGCCAAGGGCAGCGGTCAGTTGCTTGCGGATTTTTCTGCAAATCAACTGGTGGAAGCCAGGCACATTGAACAATAGTTTGATGATGGGCTTGTTAAGCACCGGTAGTACTTTGTTATTGATGATTTTCTCCATCACCAACGGCACACAGAGGAATTGAGCAGGCTTAATCTTGTCAAAGGCCTCAAGAATCATCTTCGGAGCGGGTATCCTTGTGAAAATGAACAGGTGAGCCTTGCGCATAATACCGTAAAGGAAATCGAACGCAAAGCCAAACATGTGGGCCATGGGCAACAGCAGCAATTCGCGATAGCCTGGCTCCACGGGGAGTGCATTGTATGCAAATTCCATATTCGATGCCATGGCCCGCCATGAGAGCATCACACCCTTGGGGTTGCCGGTGCTGCCGCTGGTATAGCTCAGCAACATCAGGTCGTCGGGATTCTCTGCTTCATAGTGTACATCCTCCTTGGAGTAGCCATTAGGATACTTCATCTTGAATTTGCTAAACACATCTTCTTCTACCTTGTCGGTAGCTGTATTGGGGGTCATCGTGAGCAGATCCTCCGTGTCAAGCATATACATCGGACATTCTCCTTCTTCCCATAGTGTTGCCAACTGACGGTTTCCCATCATGAATTTGGCATCACAGTGTTCGCAAAGCATCTTGAGTTGCTGTTTGCTGTAGTCCGGCAGCAAAGGTACCGCAATAGAACGGTAGGTGATGATTGCCAACATGGAGATAGCCCAGTTGGTACTGTTCTTGTCGCAAATGGCAATCTTGTCACCAGGCTTGATTCCTAACACTTCAAACATACAATGAATGTAGCACACGCGTGTGGCTACATCACCATACGAGTAGGTAACATCATTACCCCAATCCGTCAGTGCAGGCATATCCCATCCACTACGGAACACGTCTTCAATGCTCTTAATCAGACTATTATCTTTTTTCACTTTTAAAAAAATGTCAAATTAATACTCCAGGTCATAATAATATGGTTGCAAAGGTACAATAAAAAAAGGGGATATGAACAAAAATCCCCCTGTATTTATTGTTAAATTATGTTATACCTGGCTATATTTTCTGTATTCAGATATGTTTTTATATTGTCATCCAGCGGTTCAGTTTCTCCCAGAATGCTGGAATGCGGACGCGAATAGGTCTATCAACATCTAGTTCATGAACAGCAAAACCTCGCTCTTCGAGATACTGCTGACGAAGATTTTTTACAGCAGTGCTAGTCTTGAGCGTGTCAATGCATTCCATGTAGAAACGGAAAAGCGTCGGATAGAGGTGAATGAAGTCACGATTGATGCTGTCGGCCATTTTCTGATGATCATCGTCTAAACGCAACGTTTCGCCCTTGAGCAGACGCTCGCGGAACCGCTTGATGTTCTGTTTCATGCGATAGACGGCAACACGATAGGCCAGATCCGACATATCGAGTGCCTCAGCCATCTCCTTGTTGGGTACAGCCCGTTGTTTATTGAGCATGGTTAGCAGGGAGCGCAGAAAAATAAAACGGCCACGAGGATAGAATACCTGATGGGCATAGGCAATCAATTCCGACACGACACGAATCTTTTCCTCATCGCAGACGCTCCCCTCGACTGCTATTTGCAAGTGTGCTTCGCAGTTCGGCTGCGAAGATGTCAACCTCCCTTCAGCCTCAGCCCGATTGCTCAGATAATTGCGGAAAGTATTGAGCAACCACGTCTCAAAAGACTCCTTCTTCTTGATGCCCTTCAGCAGCTCATAAGGATAACGTCCACTCTCGCGAAGATAAAGGAAGAAGTCATCGATGACATCCTCATAATCGTCACACAGATGGTTATTATACGCCTCGTAACGTTCATGCAAAGGGAGTTTCAATCGGTCGTGCAGCAAGTAATACATCGCCTCATCATCACCCTTCAGAATCATCTCCACAAAGTCGGGCACAGGGACGCCTGCAAAGCGCAACACCCTTTTATTCTTTGTTAGCCCTGCTTCCACAGTGCTTCGCGGTTCTGCCGCGAAGGAAGGCTTTCTCATCCACTCCTGTCGTTCCTGTTCCGACATCTTCTCGATGGCGTAACGCAGCATGGTGCGAGGCATCTCGTGGGCATGCTGACGGAGGAAATCACGAAGCAAGTCCATGTTTACGCGCTTGCCCATCTCCCTTAGCATCCAACCCACAGCCTTGTGCATTAGGTCGTGTGGATGATGCAGATGAATCTCTGCATACCTCAGGCACCACGAAGGGTCCCCCATCTGCGAAGTCTTCCATGAGCAGACGATGCTCATGCGTTGCTTCCAAAGGCAGGGACTTTGTGCTAAGGAATCAAGAACACTTATTTTAAGGAGTTTGTCGTCTAAGGAATCTGGGAATATAGGAATAATTCCTTGATTCCTTAATTCCTTAGAATAATGACTATTCCCCAGATGAGTGGGTAACAACAGCCAATGCCCCAGAATCTTATGTACAGACAAATCCACCAAGTCCCAGTTATTCGCCCGCTCTGCATACTGAAGGTACATCATCAGTATTTCATCGCGTCCTCTTATCGCCTCCGTGCACTCCAGCGGCATGTCCTTGTTGTTCGTTTTCTCCGTGCACTCCAGCGGTGCGTCCTTGTCGTTTGTCTTCTCCGTGCACTCCAGCGGTGCGTCCTTGTCGTTCGTTTTCTCCGTGCACTCCAGCGGCGTTCTCGCCGCTGCCCTCTTCGTCAGTTTCTCAAATTTCGCCACCAGTATCAGCAACCCGCAGAGCCTCACCTCATGCCATTTCGACATCAGCAGTTCTGGCACCTCGCTCAAGGGGAAGTCCTTCCAAACATTCTTAACCACTTCCCTTGTCTGCGGCACCTTCAGTCCAAGGAATTCATCACCCTCCCCATACTCACCAGGTCCCGTCTTAAAGAACCCCATGAGTATTCGTCGCTGCTCCTCATTCTGCAGCGACTCCATATATGCGATGATTTCCTTGGCTGTCAATATATTTTTCTTTTGGGGATTGCAAAAATACTCATAAATTTGCAAAAGGCAAAGAAAATTTGGGAAAAAACGGAAAATGTAACATAAAAAATGAAGATATTATCGTGTTTTTGATGAGATTTGTGAAAAAATGATTATCTTTACAGCGGAATAATAAACCAAAGGTATGAAAGACTATCCCGATGGTAGTAGAATTATAAAGAGAATATGAGAACAATTGTTTTATGCTTATTGGCAACGCTGGGATTGGCAACAGCTTACGGTCAGGGACTGAAGAAGGTTTACAACGAGGATATTAATCCGATGGAACAGATTGACCAGGCGATAGCGAGGTCGAAAACAGAGGGGAAGTTCGTTGTCTGTCAGGTGGGTGGCAATTGGTGTCCTTGGTGCTTGCGTTTTGCGGACTTCATTGCGAAAGACAGTGCCATCAGCAATGTCATCGATAAGAATTTCGTATATATCCATGTGAACTATAATCCTCGAAAGTCTGAGGGAGAGGAAAAAGCACTATTGGCAAAGAGAATGTTGGAACGCCTGAACAACCCTGCGCGCTTTGGTTTCCCTGTGTTTGTGGTGCTTGATGACAATGGCAAGGTGATCCATATTCAGGATTCGAGTTTCCTGGAAGAGGGACAAGGCTACAGTCGGGACAAGGTGTTGCGCTTCTTCAAGAATTGGGTTCCCGAGGTCGTGAAATAAAGGAAGATGCTCTCCTTATCTATAAACGAAAGCAACGCTTTCTAAGTGAAGAATGAAGAAAATCATCGTAGCGATAGATTCGTTCAAGGGCTGTCTGACATCGGCAGAGGCTAATCAGGCGGCTTGTGAGGGTATTGTCAATAAAAAAACTTCTCGCCTGCTCTGGCGTCATCCTATCGGGATAGTCCTTCACTCGTAACGCCTTTTTATTAATCCATATTATGAGCCAACCGTTTGGCCATCTCATTAAGCGCCACGAAACGGTAGCGCTGCAATGTCACAGGGATGGGCGTATAGGTGTAATGCCGGGCCTCAGCCTTATAGCGCAACGCCTCTTCAACAGCCGCTTGGATGACTGCATCGAAAAACGACTGTTCGGTAGGCTCCAATAGCAACATCTGTCCCTTCGAACACGCCTCGAAATACATGCCACCAGGCTTGTAGTAACGCTCATGCGGTGACCCCTCCTTGGGGAAACCGTTGTTGAGCAGCACCACCAGCGGATAGCCTTGCTCTCGCAAAGTGCGGGCAATGAACTGCTCGCCCTTGCTGATGGCCGCCGTATAGGTGACCGCTCCGTTATGTGCTGCCGCCAGCACCTCCCGCAACCGTTCCTGCACCTCTTCGTTGGTTGCACTTCGCGACATCTCCACCACCTGCTTATCGGGCCAATCCAAGAGAAAATGGTTGCCCATCGATGTAAACGAGAGCCCAGATTCCTCCGTCCGCCTATGCAATCGGAACAGTTCAGGGTGATGGCTCTTGATCCAAAGCCGTCGCGGGTTGTCCTTCACATAGTCTATCATCCGCCGCAACTGCCCAGGGGCATGCAGTATGCGCTCATGATAATAAGCAGGGTTCTGCTCCCAAATACTACCTCTACTCGCAAAAATGCGAGCAAACTGCACTGGCGCCTTCCCTTCTCCATTTCCGTGCACTCCAGCGGCGTTTTCTTCCCCATCTCCGTGCACTTCAGCGGCATGTCCTTGTTGTTCGTCTTCTCCGTGCACTCCAGCGACCGTCCCTTCTCCATTTCCGTGCACTCCAGCGGCGTTCTCGCCGCTGCCATACATCTCCTTATACACCTTCGTGCACCCGCTCTTAAACCCGCGCACTACCGCCCCGATACTCTGTGGCAGCGGCTCCAGCACCTGAATCACCAGATGTACGTGGTCGGGCATCACCTTCTGCGCCAGCACCTTCAGGGCGAACCCCTTCCCCGCATAAAACTGCGCCAGCCCACACAACATCTGATACACGCAACGCCCAAAGGGGTTGAGCCTGACGAAAGCCGTCTCCGCACTCTCACCCTCCAGCGTTCCAAACAGCGGATAGCGTTCCTCCACAGGCAGCGTAAAATGATAGATAGCCCGTCCCTTGTAGTCCCATCCGTTTTCACGGTGGTGCCTCATGGGATCTACCGGCCTCCATTTTCCCTTTCCCTTATCCATTGCCTGCTCTGGCGTCATCCTGTCTGGATAGTCGTGCATTAGTAATTCTCCGCCTTAATCTGGAAGTAGCTCTGCGGATGGTCACATACTGGACATACCTCAGGAGCCTTCTTACCGATGACGATATGTCCGCAGTTGCTGCATTGCCAAATGACATCACCCTCACGCGAGAATACTACAGCATCCTCGATGTTCTTCAGCAACTTACGATAGCGCTCCTCATGGTGCTTCTCGATAGCGCCAACCAGTTCAAATTTCTCTGCAATCTCATCGAAGCCTTCCTCGCGAGCCTCCTTGGCCATACGCGCATACATATCCGTCCACTCGAAGTTCTCGCCATTGGCAGCATCCTCCAGGTTCGCCCTCGTATCACTCACGCTACCGCCGTTCAGGTACTTATACCACATCTTGGCATGCTCCTTCTCGTTGGCAGCTGTCTCCTCAAAAATCGTGGCAATCTGCACAAATCCGTCCTTCTTGGCCTTGGAAGCAAAATACGTGTACTTGTTCCTTGCCATACTCTCGCCTGCAAAAGCCTCCTTGAGGTTCTGCTCAGTCTTCGTTCCTTTCAGTTCTTTCATAAGTCTTCGTTTATTTTAGTTTCACGTTGCGAATATACAAAATAAAATACAAATGGCTGTAACGTTACAACCTTTTTAACTATTTTTTTATCCGTGTCATCCGTATTCGTTCACCTCCGGTTCCCAAAGATGTCGCTGCATATCCACATGTCCATTGGCCTTAAAGTGGACGCCCTCCTCTTCAAGTAAGGTCTGCTGGCGAGACCACCCTGGAGCTGTACGCCCCTCTTTGTTCACCACCCGATGACAAGGTAATTTCTCTGCCCCAGGCGTATATCTCAATGTCCGACCCACCATCCTCGAATGACTGGGCCACCCTGCCAATGCGGCAATATGTCCATACGTAGTCACCCGTCCGCGAGGTATCTGACTGACGATATTTAGCACATCCTCACCAAACCTCCTCGCCTGCTCTGGCGTCATCCTATCGGGATAGTCCTTCATCCAATCAACTTATCTGCCAGCACCTCCAATTCCGGCTGCTCAATATCCTGACTCAAAAGCGACAGGTCACTATAGTCCAGTTCCTGCACCTCAGCACGCCCACCGATAATCTCCTTAGCCACACGAGCCACTTGTCGATTAAACGACTTCTTCCTCAACGACCCGATAATAAACAAAATCTTTTTCATATCCTTAAGTTTTAGCATTTCACGTTGCGAATATACAACTTTTTCGCGAGAAATCCGCTTTTTTCGCATTTTTTCTCAATTCCTGATGTAACATTTCCCGTTTATTCCTACTTAAAGGTAGAATGTCGAACGAAAAAGGATATTTATGACCTACATCATCCAAAATCACATTGTGAGAATACTCTACAACGATAGGGATTTCAGCGAGCAGCTGAAACAACTGCTTTTTCCCAGTCAAAGGAACGAGCATCAGAAACCCATAACAGTAATACGATTATAAACAAAGATAAACTAACAAAATGAAACAGGAACACTTATATCAACCCTTAATGCGGCAGGTGGCTAAAAGTGGGCACGATAACCGCTATGTGGTGGAAGGAAACAGTCGTGATCTACTTTTGCAGATAAAAGACCTATTTGACGTCTTTACTCCAATTGGCGATGACTACAGACATGGCCTGTGGATAGAAGTACCTCGTGGCAAGCCATCTGACTGGGCTAGTTTCAGGGAGGTCAAAGACTGGGGCGAGGATGTCAACACTCGCAAAGAGTATTTACAGTATTGGAAAGCAGAATTTCCACGTGAAAGCTATTGGTATTTTATATCCGTCAGCCAGTATCAGGGGCATACCTACCTCCACATTACAGAAAATGACCATCGCTGGTGCATCATCCACGATGACCAAAAATGGGACCATCATGGTATCGGACCATTGGATTGGTATCTGGAACCGCTTCTGAATTTCCTAAAAGTGCGCATCGCAGAGATTGCTAATAATCCAGAGGCTTACAATCTATACGTGGAAAAGAATCTTCCCAAGCATCAACGCATTGGACGCATAGCCAGAAAGGATTTGAATCGGATTGTACCTTGGCAACGACGAGTGCCACGTAATCTTGAGCGAGGCATTCTGGTGTTGAAAGAGTGTATGGCAAACGAAGAAATATATCGCAAACTGAAGGCAGGAGAAACAATCAATGAGTTCCCCGCTCATTATCGTACGCCTCTTACAGACATGAGCATCCGCCTATATGCGAAATACTTCAAAGTGGCTTATCTTGCATACGAAGATCACTATGCCTATTTGTCCCGTTCGAATCCCAAAGAACTGAAAAAGAAGGAAGTAAGGATTAAGAAAATGTCCAAGCTATCGGATGTGGACTTCTATCGACGTTATCAATTAGGATGCCATGGTGAAATCACAAATGAGACCGATTTAGATAGTGCTGCTGAATTCAAAAAGATAGCTAAAGACCATTATGGCGAGTTGGGACTCTCACGTATGGATGTGCATGCCACGGAACATTATACGCCCGATAGTTGGTTGATAACCTTCGGCATCAGTTATTCGGCATATGTGGATATCGGTATGGAGATTGCCATAGCACTATATGACTCAGGTTGTCCTCTCTTGATATATGATGCGGAGAAAATGCTTGCTATTTTGGAGGAGCGGGATAACGTCAGGCTTACTCCGCACACCTTCCACGATTATCTGAATCATCACAAGGAAGGTTCAGTGTTCTCGTTGCCTTACGAATGTTATTTGGGAGAGGAGGATGAGTTGACTCGTGAGCAGTACGACGAGATTGTGTCGCTAGCACAATGGGATGCGGAAGAGCAAGTAGTGCTGGACAAACCTATTCCACTGGACGATTCTGTCTATGATCTGATTCGAGATGAGGTTTTTGAGCCGCTGACGATATGCGGAATTCTTTCCATACTAGAGCATAAGTATGATGTCGTTCTCGGTATATCAAACTATTCCGACCATCAGCATTGTTACCTATTTGAACATGGCCCCGGCAAAATCAAGATTGAAGAAACTCAAAAGCAGTTCGAAACGGTCAATGCTGCAATGTATTATATCATAAGTAGATTTGTAGAAGAAAAGAAAAAGAGGCAATGAGAATCCAATACATGAGTGACCTCCATGTGGAGTTGTGGGATAATTCGCGGTATATTAAGGCGAATGAGTTTGAAGTTATGGGCGATGTTTTGGTGCTCGCAGGTGACACGTTCTACCTGCGGGACATCATTGCCCCACAAAAGAAATTTTGGGACTGGGGTTCAAAGAATTTCCGGCAGGTATTGCTGGTGCCTGGCAACCATGAGTTCTATAGCGATGGTGATGTAACTGAACGTGGCGACAGTTGGCAGTGGATGATACGAAAAAACGTGGGCTATTACTACAACAAGGTGGTGCATATCGATGACACAGACTTTATCCTTACTACCCTATGGTCAAAAATACCAGAGCCGGATATGTACCTCGTTCAACGAGGGATGAACGACTTCCGTCAGATTCTGTATAATGGCAGACGCTTCACACCCGATGATTTCAATATAGAACACGAGAAATGCCTGAAGTTCTTGAAGCAGGCATTAGAAGAAAGTTCTGCCAAGCATATCGTTGTGGTCACTCATCATCTGCCAACGTTGCAGGTCGTTGCAGCCCATCACATGGGTTCCGTCCTAAACGGAGCCTTCGCCACAGAACTGGGCAACTATATTGCTGACAGTCGAATTGACGTCTGGATTTATGGTCACTCGCATACGAATATCGACACCACGATTGGCAACACCCGAATCGTGTGCAATCAGCTCGGTTACGTGTACTATAATGAGCATCTCACAAATGGATTTGAACCCAATAAAGTAATAGAATTATGACCTCCATTTTTTAGTCGCATAAAGATAAAATAAACTCAATGAACATGCAGGAAGACAACCTCGACCAAGACATAGAGAAACTGGTCAAAGACCTGGAACCTATGATCCAGCAAATGAAGATCATCAACGACCAAGCCGTGGTAGCATACACACCATTGGTCGATGACCTCTGTAGCAGAAAAGCCCCACAAAATGAAGTGGAACTCATGCTGGACTATCTGCTGATGTTTGCCGGAGACGACAGGATGCTTGCACTGTACAAGCGGGTATGCAGAGCGTATTGGCAAACTTACCCCGAGTCGATCGCATTCTATATCATGGAGTACCGAAAAGAGTACGACCCAGATAGCCTCATTGGCACCAAATACGAATATCTTCTCCACGAATACGATGATAAACGATCTAAATAACTTTGAAACAATTGCATTATGAACCAAATTTATTTCACGGCCGACCTACATTTCGGTCATTCAAACATACTGAAGCATTCGCCTAAGCGACCTTTCTCAGATACGGTGGATATCGTGGCACACGACGAGTGGCTACTTGACCTTTGGAAGACTACGGTGGATAAGCGTGATACGGTGTATATTCTGGGCGATCTCACATTTCTGAAGAGCGAGAAAGCCCGTCATCTTTTGGAGAAACTGCCTGGGCAGAAGTTCCTGATTGAGGGGAATCACGACGGTTCGATTCGGGCGTACAAGAACTATTTCAAAGAGGTCTATCAAATCAAAGAGATGCGTTTTAAGCCGTCTGTGGCACCATTCCTGAAGGAGGATCTCGGTGTGGTGATGTGCCACTACCCGATGGTGACGTGGAACCAGAAACCTCGAGGATCTATAATGCTGCACGGGCATAGTCATGGCAAACTCGACAACTATAATGCCCTATCGATGGACCTGCGCTTTGATGTAGGAATAGACGGCTCTCTCGCCAATCTACATTTCCTGACGCTGGAGGATATCTACAATGCTGCCACAGAGAAAATCAAGCAGTACGATTGCACTACCTTTGCTGAATATGCACAGAACAACTACCGAAGTGAGGTGCGCTAAATGAATAAAAAACAAGAATACGGTCCTCAGCAAGAACTCTCCTCCGACGGTTCCCGTTGGTGGGACGAGGACTTCTGGTAAAGCCATCAAGAATTATTAATAAAAAATACAACTATGACCACATCCATTCATTTTAAGCGTTCACAAACTAATTTTTAATCGAAATATTTGACTCTTAGGGAAAGTTTATGTACCTTTGCGGCCATATGGAAGAGATAATGGATATAAAATCAATGCCTACAGTGCAAATAATACAGGCATTAGGCAAGAGATTTAGGGAGTATCGGATTGCAGCAAGAATGACGCAAAAAGAAGTCGCTGGACAATC
>JAEEGG010006061.1_pt1 | contig 28469 bp, 25 predicted proteins | sample 9134161 | NCBI WGS metagenome assembly JAEEGG01 (sample SAMN16246543, study PRJNA631951) | gut metagenome | biome: gut microbiome; feature: rumen; material: CR-attached | host: Bos | place: Iran: Karaj | collected 2018-10 | reverse complement strand
AAGGGTGCTGTCAGCCACCCTATGATGTAACGCCACTTTAGGTAGTAATACCTATCGGGGTTAAAGGCCGCAGGAGTAACATCCGTTACGACGGCTGGGCAGTTACAAGCCCATTTCCTTTAGGTGACGGGTAGTTGACATAGTATTATTCTCCTAAAGTTTTATAAAGTCTGAAATTCAGAAAGACATTTGACGCAAGTATTACAGCAGTGACGCAGATCTGCCACTGCATACCAGATATAGGTTCTCTTCTTTCCTCGCCCGAACTCCTCATATCCGTCAATTAGAAAGTATGGTAAATCCAATTTTTCTTTTATTTTCGGCAATCCCTTCTGCTTTTCAGACTGTGATAACTGATTATACTGACTATAAAAACTACAAAAAAACAGAAAAGGAGATCACATGAGAATTCTTCTGCTCACCAGAGGACTTCCCGGATCCGGGAAATCAACATGGATACGGGAAAACGGACTGGAGCCGTACACAATATCCACTGACAGACTCAGACTGCTGTTTGCCGCTCCGATTATGACTCCGGAAGGGAAGATGGATATATCCCAGAAGGTAAACACCATTGTGTTCAAATGTCTTGATGAAATGCTGGAAACCAGATTCAGAAGAGGAGACTTCACGGTTGTTGACGCATGTCATGTAAAAACATCCGATCTGACGAGATACCGGGATGCGGCAAAGGAACTGAGATACAGAGTGATAATGGTGGATTTTTCCGATGTTCCAAAGGAGGAATGTATCAGACGCAACATGCAGAGAGAGGATATGTTCAGACTTGAGGAACGACACATTGAAAGAATGTACGCCAGTCTTGAGAAGTGTGAAGTGCCCAGCTGGATCCAGGTATTCAGCCACAACGATCAGATAATACTCTAGAGGTTTTTTATGACTCACAAAACTGTAATTGTTCTGGAGCCGGCAGATTACTCCGCATACGGCAGAATCAACATCATCGGAGACATTCACGGATGCTTCACTGTTCTTAAGCAGGCTCTGGGTGAACTAAAAGATGATCAGCTCTATATTTTTCTCGGAGACTTCCTTGATCGCGGTACGGAAAACGCAGAAGTACTTAACTTTATCATCAGCATCAGAGACAGAAAAAACTGTCATTTTATTGAGGGAAACCACGAATCCAATCTGAAAAACTATGCCGAGGAAAAGGAATTCAGAGGAAGTGATTTCAAATACAAAACTCTTCCTCAAATCAAAGACATTGACAGAAAGGACATCCGGATGTTCTGCCGGAGACTCAGACAGTGTGAATACTTCACCTGGAACGGCAGACGTTTTCTTGTATGCCACGGAGGGATCCCCGCACTTCCTCCTGTGGGACTTATAGGCGTATCAACGTATGATCTGATAAACGGTACAGGCAGCTACGACGACTATGCTGCCGTAGCGGAAGCCTGGCATCGCACCCAGAGCAGCGACTTTATCCAGGTGTTCGGTCACAGAAACACCGGAAATGATCCGGCCATGCTCCATGACAATGTCTACTGTCTTGAAGGAAAGGTGGAATGCGGCGGCAATCTCAGGATCCTGGAAATTGACGAAAACGGCATAACACCTCGGGAATACAAGAACACGGTGTTTGATCCGGCCTACGGTCTCGGTGTTCCTGCGCTGATCCAGAATCTGCGCAAAAACAGATATATCACTGAAAAGAACTTCGGAACCATATCATCCTTCAACTTCACCAGAAATGCCTTCGAAAAGGGGATCTGGAATGAACAGACTGTAACCGCAAGAGGACTGTTTATTGACATATACTCGGGAACAATCGTGGCAAGAGGATATCGAAAGTTTTTCAATATTGACGAAAGAGAGGAAACAAAATTCAAGGTGCTTTCGGATACAATGAGTTTTCCTGCAAAGGTTTACGTTAAGGAAAACGGTTTTCTCGGACTTGTATCCGTGTATAACGGTGAAATTTTTACAACCTCGAAATCAAATCCGTTTGCAGAATACGCAGACTATTTTCGCAATGTACTGAACAGCAGCTGCAGAGACAAGGAATATCTGAAGAAGTACCTGACAGAAAACAGAGTCACTCTTGTTATGGAATGCATCGATACTGTAAATGATCCGCACATAATCAAATACAGTGAAAGCAAGGTGGTGCTTCTTGACATTGTAGACAACGATCTGGAATTCACCCACCGCAGTTATGAAGAACTGAAGCAGGTGGGAGAAAGGCTGGGAATTGAGGTCAAGACGGCAGCCTGCACTCTCAATTCAGCTGAAGAGTTCAAATCATGGTACCGGGAGCAGCAGCAGGAAACACTGGATCCGCAGATCGGACATATAGAGGGTTACGTCATTGAAGATGCAAAGGGATATATGGTGAAAATCAAACTTCCGTTCTACAGCTTCTGGAAGCATATGCGGACGGCAGCGGAAATTGCACTGAAAAAAGAACCAGAAAGCAGAAGGCTTAATAAAAAGGGAAAAAGATTCGTAGACTGGTTGAAAGTAAAAATCGAAGAAGGTCTGGATAAAGTCAGGATCATAGAACTAAGGGAGCAGTACATAAAGGAAACCGGTGACAGAATGACTGACTGATCCCTTATAAAAGCAGTTCTCCGAAAGAGTCTGTGACCATATACCGGAAAGGTAAATCATAAAGGCGGCAGATAATCATCTGTCGCCTTAACTTTCATAAAAGCGTCAAAATTCACGGAGAATAATCTGCAGCCGTTCCTAGCAGCCGTCAGAAAAAATCCTGATCTGAATACCGTCATGATTGCCGTCAAACTTTGAATCGCGGGGATCATGAAAGCACGGTGTATTATAAAAAATATAGCACTTGTTCTTGTAGGTAAGTTCCTCATTGCTTTCAAAAGCGTCAGGAATCGGAATTCCGTTCATGGATACCAGGATCTGACTCGCATCTTTCCACTTCTTGTAAACATATACCCACTTGTTTTCCGGAACCGCACCGTCTTCCGAAATCTCACCAAGATCTGCATCAAGAGCTCTCACAATGCCCTCGGGAGTTGCATCTGGGAATCCGCACCTGAGAGCTATACTTTCCTCTTCAGAGCAGTTGTCTGCAAGGCCGTTCTTACACAGCGTGCCATTGAGAGCCTTATGTCCGGCAAGAACTCTTTTGGAATTTACAAGTTCAGCAGAATAACGCAACGCACTTGCCATAGTCTTGAGTGCCGCAATTCTCTCTGCTGTCTGCTCACCGGCAGATACCTGCGGAACCGTACCTGTAAGAACAGTCAGAACAGCAACGGCAGAAACCCGTTTAAACAGGTTGAAAACACAACTATCAAATTTCATAACCTTCCTTCCGGATACTCTGAATCAATCAAACATTAATTGAGACAATAGACTCTGTTCAACAAAAGTGTTGATGCCACAGAAACACAATACATTCATAAAGTATTTATATTTTTGAACTAAAAAAGTAAAATTTTTCGCTCATATAGCTTTATGATTTATCATATTTATTTCTGGATCAACACTATTCCATAACAGAGTCAGACAATAAGCACCCTGTCTCTTCTTTAACACAAACTGATCTGATAGACTGATCATAACTGATATCTGAAATGTAAAATATGTATCAGGTCAAATCTTCGTTAAGACTTGATTCAGAAATTTTACTGTCCAATGACAGGTATCCGCTTTTATTTCAGTTTTTTACTTACAACCGAACATTCCTTTTTACAGAAGCATATTCCGTATATCAGAACTGCTTTGGTATCTGTTCTGCTGATATACGGATCTGCATACTTTTTCCGGATTATCTGTTCAATTGCCTCTACGGCTATCTTTCCCTTGTCCACATCTTCATCTGAAGTCTGCTTTAATTCAAGGATCACTATGCTACCGCTTGCATCCTTCGGTTTTATTATCAGATCTACGTATCCATTTCCGGACTCTAAATTTGATTTCTGTTCCCTTATCAGAGATGCTCCGTTTATCAGCAGTCCGTTTATGAATCCATGGTAGTAGTTTTCCTTCGGAGCCTTAGTGGAGAAATCTCTTACTGATACGTATTTTGCCAGCAGTATGTTCAGACTGTTCTCTACCGTTTCACTATCACCACTGAACAGACCATTTACGAAATCTGACGTATGATCTTTCATTTCCCAGTTGTTGCTGAAGAAATGCATGATTTTGGTTTTAAAACAGTTTCTGATTTCCAGATTCGGTATGTAAAGAGAATACCGTGTTTCATAATTCTTTGTTTTTTCTTCATTCTGTCCGGTTTCACTGTTTTTATCCTGTTCAGATTCGTCGGTTTCTTCTGGTTCATCATCCGGATAAATTGTCTTCTCAGGATTAAAAGTCAGATAACCGGTGTAAAGCAAAAGTGTCCAGAAATCTGTAATGTCGTGATTCTTTAAGTCTCCATAGCACAGAGATTCTCTTACCGGTGTGGTGATGGAACCGCCATCCAGAAGAGTCTGCATCTTATCTGCATCGTCCGGTTTTATAAAGCCCATGAATTCTTCAATTGCATCATTGCTGCTGGTGTTGATCCAGTAGTTATCCGCTTTGATGACTTTATTTTTTTTGCCAATTTTTTTACTGTTTGAATTGCAGAATGACATTACATCCCAGGGACAGTACATATGCATGTCTCCGAAATAATAACCGTCGTAATTCTGTCTTACCATATCGCAGTAATCTGCAAGTCCGTAATAATAAAGAACTTTCTCGGTTTCTTCATTTGTAAAACCTATACCGCCGGATATATCGTCATCGTCTGTATTAAGAACTGAACAGATAAGAGGATTGTTCAGTCCGGTAAAAATACTTTCCTTTGCTACTCTCAGACATCCTGTAAGTACTGCTCTTCCCAGATTAAAGTTGGTTTTCAGAGCATTGCCAAGGAACAGTCTGATTACATCAATCATTTCTTTGTAGTATTTGTTACTGGCTGCTTTGGCAATTGGAACATCATATTCATCTATAAGAACTATCGGCTTTATTCCGTGGTGCTTATAAAGAAGTGATGTCAGTGTTGACAGAGAGTCCTTTATATCATTGCTGTTATTGATATCAGCGAGGTAGGATTTATTAAGGTACAGTCTGAAATTATCAATTTCATCGCTGCTTAACCTGTCACTTGATGCCAGATACCGAAACTGACTAAACATTTTATGGACAGTTGAAGCTAACTGTCTGTATGCTCCGGCAAAATCATTACCTTCAACAGATTTAAGAGAGACAAAAATTACGGGAAACTTTCCCATATACCTGCTGCAGAATTCTTTATCCTTAAAGATCTCCGTGTCTTTAAACCATCTTTCCTGACGGGAAACATCTCCGGGATTCTCCGGATCAAGTGACAGAAAATCACAGAATGTGGACATGGTGAGAGTCTTTCCAAACCGTCTCGGTCTGATAATCAGCATTACATCAGACTGATTATCCTGAAAAACAGTTCTTATAAAGGAAGTTGTATCTAAATAATAGCAACTGCTTTTGATAAGTTCATGAAACTGTTCAGCTCCGACACGTATTGGTTTCAACATACTTCTTCACCTCAAGTCAGCCGGGCATATGACACCTTCAAATTTTGACACTCAGCACGACTGTTTTGTGCAATTCACGATTCCAAATAGCAGCATTGTTACCGAGAATTCAGTTTGATACCGTACTTTACAATTGTTAATTATGCCGTTCGGCTATACATCTGTCTGCCGTTTATATTCATAACAGACTGACAGCATTTGTTTAAAGTTTCTGTTCCTGGGCTGCAGTTACGTTTTTGTTATGTTCAGTCGTCAGCTGAAGCAAATATCAGGATAAGAACGCAGAAGTCTAATAACAATTAAGAAATTTGTATCAGGTTTTAAGACCTGATACATTTTATTTGTGCACAGTTACCAGGTATTTCTGACGGTAGTGATATGGTGCAATAGGTTATTGTCTTTGACAGAACCCGGTCAGATCCCTATGGTGAAGATGTTGCAGTTGTCATGACGCTGGTAGGTCACATTTTTCATCATTTTCTTTACGATGAAGACACCGAGACCGCCCTCCTCTCTTTCTTCAAGAGGCATGGTAACATCAGGTACGGGGGCTTCGGTGAGGGGATTGAATGGCTTTCCGTTGTCCTGGAAGGAAATGGTGACAGTCGCTTCATTTTGATCTATATCGACCTTTACATTGATAAACTCGGCATTGCTGTGGTTCAGAATGTTTGACACAATCTCATCAGTGCATATGTTGATTTTTGTTGCCGTACTTAACGGAATCCCGTTGCTTTCAATTGTTTCGCTAACGAAATCTATAACCTTTTCTGTAGTGAGCTGTCTGGTACTGAACTGCCTTTCTGTTATCATTTTCGTCCCCTTGTGCTGTCAGCTGTCAGTTTCTGCGTATGGCCATTACCGTTATATCGTCAAACTGTTTTGCAGAGTTCTTGAATGTGCTGATATCCTCCTTGAGAGAACAGCACATCTCAGACATGTTTTTTCTCCGGTTGAGGTTGAGAACCTCCAGTGTTCTGTCAAAGCCGTACATCTCATTGTTTTCATTTGACGCTTCCGGTACACCGTCAGTATATACAAAAATGGTGTCTCCTCTTTCGAGAAAGATCTCGTTTTCAGTGTAGTTTATATCTTCAATTTCACCAAGAACAAAACCTGTTTTATTTTTCATTATTGTGAAATCGCCGCTGTTTACTGAAATGATCGGGTGATCATGACCTGCACTTGCATATTTGAGAAGTCCGGTGTTCAGATCAAGGATCCCGCAGAATACTGTTACAAACATCTGGGCCCGGTTGTTCTGACACAGTTCATTGTTTGCCCTGATCAGAGCCGTCCCCGGTGACTGGCTGTCCTTGAGGTTTTTATGAATAATTGTCTTTGAGATCATCATGAAGAGTGATGCCGGTATTCCCTTGTCGGATACGTCTGCCACCACAAAGCAGAATTTGTCGTTTCCGATCCTGAAGTAATCGTAGAAGTCACCTCCCACTTCGAGAGCTGGATCCATGGATGCGTAAAAATCGATTTCAGGGATCATGATCGGTTCCGGCAGCACGCCGTTCTGTATGTCGGATGCGATGTGCAACTGGGTCGCAACTTTGGACTGCTCCTTGGAAATACTGGTCAGCTTCTGAATGTACTCGTCAATTTTCTGGGAGAAAATTCTGAAGGAGAAAGCCAGTTCTCCTATTTCGGACTTGTATGAGGTGTAGCGATCCACAATGGATTTTATATACTGGATTTCTGAGTTTATATTGTCATGATCACCGAAATTCTGTCCGATGCAGGAAAGCTCCTCTATTGGCTTTGAGATGTGCTCCTCGACGCTGTTAAGTATCAGCAGAGTCGGGCAGAGACAGACGTAGAGAGTTACACCGCAGATGAGATAGACGTATCCCCAGAGTACCGTCTGATCGTACAGATCATAGGATGAGAAGAAAAAGTAGGCGATGGCGGAAACGAAAATGGCAACTACTACGGAAATAAAAACAAAGTAGAGAATAAACTTTTCATTAATGGAGAAAAGATAACCTGCAGATGAGACTTCATCTTCCGATCTGTTTTTCTGCCGGAGCTGCTCCAGCAGAATCTCTCTGTTTTTCTTCTGAAGATGATATGAATATACGACAAAAAAAGGAATTCCGAGGACTACAAAAAACACCAGATGGTTTAAAAGGGTGCTTATAAAACCGAGACCGAAGATTTCAAGACCGTAGAAGGAGTACAGAGTCATCCAGACCATCAGTGACAGTACAGCGCTGATGATAAAAACAACGATCAGATACTGGGCTATTTTTTTTACCTTGTCCAGACGGAATATATTCTGCTCTCCGCGGCGCAGATGTTTCCAGATGAGAGAACCGCCGTATCCGTAGATTATCTGGAAGCTAGCACCCATGGGAAGTATTCTGTAGTCCATTCCCCCATAGTACAGATCGGAAAATATATTGCCAATGGCAGTGCCGAGGGCTCCCCAGAAACCGTATACAAGGGACAGCAGAAACGGCAGTACGCAGTACGGCCGGACTTCTGTTGTTTCGGAAAGCCGGAGGTAGTCTATGAATGGAATTGATACGACAAAATAGAATACGCAGCATAAAAAAACTGTAAGTGCTTTATTCCTTATTTTTCTGATGTTTGCTGACATTGGATTCGATGGTTGCTGATTAATAGTGAGATAATTATAACCGAATTTACTCTCTTAAATGTATAGTGCCTGTGTATGAAGAATGGGCATTCCTGAACATTTTATTCAGAAGAACCAGACTGGGCAGTTCTATGCTGTTGTTTATGTTCAAGAACTGTACATGCAAGTTTCGTCCCTTTCACGGTTCAGCCGTGGCATGACTTTTTCGTCATCCTTGCTGCGGCATCCATGATTTCCGGATCCCTCCCGAAAAATATGTACGGTCGTGCTTCTTAGATTCTTTCAGTATTTCCTTTTTTTATCGCCTTTTTTGTTCTTCTGCTCATTTATCAAAGCCTGATTGTTGTAAACTTGTATCAGTTGTTTTTATGCGGATTTAATTTATGGCACTTTACAATTCTGTTATTGATTTGATCGGTAATACACCGCTGGTTGCTCTTTCAAAACTTGAATCGGAACTTAATCTAAAAGCACGTCTTTTCGGAAAACTTGAAATGTTCAATCCGGCCGGTTCCATCAAGGACAGGGCTGCATTAAGCATGGTTCAGGATGCATTTGAAAAGGGCATCATAAAGCAGGGAAGTACACTTATCGAGCCTACCTCCGGAAATACCGGCATAGGTCTTTCACTGGTGGCAAGACTTTACGGACTTAAGCTGATCCTGACCATGCCGGAAAGCATGAGTCTTGAAAGACGTGCTCTGCTCAGGGCAAGAGGGGCACAGATTGTTCTCACCCCGGCAAAAGAGGGTATGAAGGGAGCTGTCAGCAGAGCTGAGGAAATACACAGATCCATTGAGGGAAGTATCATTGTAGGTCAGTTTGACAATCCGGCAAACCCTCTGGCTCATGAAAGAACAACAGCCCAGGAGATCTGGAATGATCTGAACGGCAGGGTTGATGCCGTAGTTGCAGGCATCGGCACCGGCGGAACAGTTTCCGGTATCGCAAAGGGAATAAAGAAATACAGCAGTTCTGTCAGAATTATAGGTGTGGAGCCGGCTGAATCTCCTCTTATCACGGAAGGAAAAGCCGGTCCTCATAAAATTCAGGGTATCGGAGCCAATTTTGTTCCCGGATGTTTTTACTCTGATCTTGTTGATGAGGTGATGACGGTGAAGGGGGACACGGCTGTGGAATATGCAAGAAAACTCAATCAGACTGAGGCCATAATGGCCGGAATATCGGGCGGATGCAATCTTGCTGCTGCAGTGGAACTTGCCGGAAGACCTGAATTCGAATCAAAAAATATTGTAGTGATTATTCCGGATACCGGAGAGCATTACATTTCTCTTGGAATTTTTGATTAAACCGGACATTTTGGGACTTGGATCTTTTTGACAGATCCGAGTCTTTGAATGTTTTCGAAGGGTGTTCTCGAATTGTTGTGGTTCTGTACATAATGCGAAATCATGCAGTTCAGAACTAATTTTAATTCGGCGTTCCCTGATTAAAACCTCCTCTCAGCAATGGGAGTGATCTGTGGCGATGTGTGTGATGAAGAGCAGCAGTCCCGAGCAGAAATGTTTAAATGAATCCTGTTCTGATAATGATACCGCTGCGGTATCAGAAGAGCAGGCTGCATTCCGTACTGCTGTAACACAGAATAACTGTCGTGACCGGAACTGTACAGAGAGCAATGCTGATCTGAACTCTGACGAGGTACGTAAAATTACGGTGCCCGGAGTAGCTGTTGCTTCGCTGCTGTTTGTGCTGACGTTCGCTTCAATATGGCTGATGCTGCCTGAAAAAACACTGATGGCGTATGCTCCTTCTCTGTCTGATGAAACTGACGGTATTACTGTTTTTGATTACCCTCTGTCGGATTTATTTGAATGGTTTCTGTTATGGATTGCAAAATTATCCATATCAGCCTGGGTTACTGTTCTGTTCATTATTTATCTGCTGACAGGAAAACTCAGTCCGGTGGTTGTGATGCTACTGATGCTGCTCTGTGTTGTTTCGGTATCCTTATCCATGGTTTTTCTTCTTGACTGACAGTTTTCAGCTGAGTGCAGGATTCCATGATGATGAGAATCGGAGGACTTTATGCGTATCATGAAATTCATTTTCCTTTCATGTGCGGAATATGTTTTCTTTTTCCCTGTTTTTAACTGTCAGTCGGATAGACAGACGTGGCAGTACGGCTTTGCTTTGCTGAATGCAGATCTGCCGCCTTGCTTAAAATCAGCAAACCCGTAAAATTCGTGTTGTTCTGTTAAAAGTTTCTTCCTTTGCCGGAGGGTTACCGTGGATCCTGATAAAGTAAAAATTTTAAAGAAAATAGGAAAATATGCATCCTACGGAGCACTTGGTGCACTGGTGCTCTTTTCTTCCGTTCCTGCACGGACTGCAATCAGATCTGCTGTAGACAACAGGATCCGGCAGAAGGTCAGACCGAAAATCGGATCTGTTCTGTATACCGATCTGGCGGCGGGATATGCGGAGCACTCCGGAATATACGTGGGCGGTGATGATGAAAAATGCATTGTTGAACTTCAGAATGATCATGGCGAATGTATTATCAAGCGCGTATCCCCTGCAGAATTCACCAACGGCGGTCTGGGAAACACAATTCTTGTATCCTGCAGCGGTGTTGAAGCTGTCGGAAATGAAGACTTTGCCCGAAATGCACTTGAGATGGTAGGCTGTGATCTGGGGAAATATCATCTTCTGAAAAACAACTGCCATATGTTTACGGCGTCATGCATGAATATTCTGTCAGGTGGTTCTGGTGATCGCGGTGCTGTTCCCGTAAAAAAGACTGTTGTTTCCCATATATTTCAGAATCTGGATATGACTCTGACTCATCTGAAATGCCGTGCCGGCGAGCTTATCGGTGCGGACAACTGGCGAGTATGGGATTATCGCAGGGAAGTTGTACCGGATGTTCCTGCTGAAAGTGCGCCGGCCGAGGATTAACCGGAGGCTGACTGCCGCATCTGCTATGCCGCCGTCCTGAGTGACAGCATGGTCCCGGATGTAATCAACGATATCATCAATTCCAGGAAGGACGTTATAAGCGTTTCCTGCATTTCTTGACATATCTCGCTTTTCCGGCGGAAAACCTTTGTCTGTCTTGGTTTATCAAATGGAATCCCGTTCATAGAAATCATGTATGAATACAAATGGTTGCAGGCTTGTATGAACGGTTTGCAGATAAAGCACCTGAGATAAATGACGCAAAATATCGGGTGGCGGACAGGGGGATAACTATTACTGTCTGCCCGACCGGAGTTAAAACTTTTTCTTATGTGGAAATCAAAAACGGAGTCCGAAAAAATGATCACTGCCGGAGGTATCCTGATGTCAGATTTTCTGTCAGAAAACAGAGTGGTGACGGCTTTATTTTTGTCTGCATTTTTTTCAGTAATTTTCATTGTCAGTACTGATTCGGGCCTCTGAACAGTGATCATGCCATCTTTCAGACAGCTTTCCATGGTCCTGTACATACAGTCTTTCGATGCTGTATTCCGGAGTAGATCCTGCCGATTTTCTGTGACATGAACGAGTTTTCTGCGTAAAATACAATTGTGATCCGGTTTGAATTTTTTGCTTTTCAGGAAATTCGTTGGCTGTTGTTCTGATTTTATTTGCGTTTCAGAATTTTTATTTCGTGCGTTATTTTTATGTACTTTTCCCAGTTTTTCATTGATTACTTTTTTGTCATTCTGATTACTGTCTGTCTTCTGTGTCTTCCTGCAGCAATTAATTACCGAATTATGCAAAATGGTCAGAAAAACGGAGGCGTATCTCCGGTATTGTTAAATCTGGGAGCCTTTCTGGTTATCCTGGATTTGCTGGCCACAGCTGTCATGGGTATTTTATGTGCAATTTCCATTATACTTCTGCCGGTTGTTCTGACTGTTGATACCAAGTTTCAGAACATCCTGTTTTTTGCCATAGCGTCATTTTTTTACGGCGGCTGCTCTTTTTCCTATATATTCAGAAAACATAAGCGTTTTTTTCAAAACAACTCACGGTTTCCCTGCGTCGGGCTTCTTCTTACTGTCCTGACAATTTATTTCCTGTGTTCCCTGTGTACTTCAGGAATGGCGGCCCTGATGCTGTCAGTAATTTTTGTGACCGGCGGTCATGCACTTCTCGGGAAGACCGCATCCACTCTTGAGAATGGGGAAACTCAGTCCGGATCAAATGATGCAGGGTTTGACTATTCCTACTCAGATCCCTATTCCGGTACATCCGCCGGTTACGGTTCTTCATCCTCCGGCTATGACTCGTCGTCATCCGGTTATGGCTCAGCCTCCGGGACAGCTTCAAATTATGATGATTTTGCACCGCTGTTTTCCGGTATTACCTTTACAGACAGTCTGCTGAAATCTGTTTTTATTCCTATGGGAAAGGTGCTGGCAATGTGCACATGTACAGAGCAGCTCAGGCAGATTTGCATTGACGAACTGATTTACCAGATATCCCTGCCGGCTTCAAAAATCCCGATTGCAAAGGCCTATATTACTGCAGGAGAAACTAAATCTGTTTCCCAGGTTCTTGATGCAATTGATCTGGAAGAGCTGATGGGTAACGGCGTCAAGTTTGCAGAAACCGTTTTTGCCCTGGTGGTTACGCCTCTGTTTTATGATGAACTGCTGACAACGAAGGAAAAATCCTTTTTTGACGATATGGCGGAATGCTTCGGTCTTCTGAAATATGAGTCTCAGGGTGTTTTTTTCTCGCTGGTAAAAAAGTATGATCTGATGCTGGATCCTGCCACTGGAAACTATGTCAGCGGGGAAGATTTCAGGTACAAACATTTCAGAGATCAGAAAAGCAGTAAGAGCAGTGAAAATTCATCCTGTGATTCCGATGACTACAGCCAGTACTCAAAGGAAGAAATCCGCAGGGCGTACAAAACCCTTCAGGCATCAAAGGATGATACACCGGAGAGTCTCAGAAAAAGCTACAGAAGGCTTATTGCCAGGTATCATCCGGACAAGGCTATTGCCAACGGTCTTTCCGGATCAGAGATAGAACGTTACAGTGAAATGACCAAAAATATTAATCTTGCATGGGAAGTGATCTGCAGGGTAAGGAAAATATGATGATGAAGCTTCGGAAGTTTCAGTTCCTGGAACCTTGTTATCAAGTTTTTTGTTGTCCTGTAAACTTTTTTTCACTTTCTTAGTATCATGAGATAAGTGCACTATATTTTAGGAAACTGTTTTAGGGTTTATCATTTTTCATACCCAATCTGCTGTTTCACCTGTTGTGTGGTTATTGCTATGTCTGTTTTTTAAAATTTCAGTATCAGTTCTGAGGTTATCATTCAAATGAGGTCTTATGATTCCGTTTGCGGCTGAGGAAAAATGTTTTAACATTATGCATACAGATTAGTGATGTTTGACTGGATATTTTATATCTTATAATTTTCTTCCAGACTGTCATTAATCTTTGAGTTTGTTTTTATTGTGTAACCTGAGGTTCTTTGTATGTCTCATGCTCTTTATGTGATTCTATCTATCATCTGGATTTATTTCTTTGGATGGGTCTTTCTTGGTAATGTTTTCTCCAAAGTTCTTCCTAAGGTGGGGGGAACTGTCGCCAGAATTATTGGTGCGGTTATCGGATTTCTGACTGCAGGAACTGTAATCGCATTTCTGTTATGACACTTGCCAGCAGGATAGTATTCATACCTGAGTTTTAACCTGTTTATTTTGAAGAGTTATGCATCTGTATATCTCTTCATTCATTCTTGCAGGTTCATTACAGAATTCTCCGTAAGAACTCTGTTAATATGTCACTTCCATCCCTTTTTCCTTTACCTTTCAAATCTCTTCCCTTTGTTTTTTTCGCTTAGAATCTGTCCCTGAGTTTTTTCATATCCATCTTCTGTTGAATACCTTTGCCGCATACTTATGATGCAGAAAAACTGCCGATAGCGTATAATAAACTACTGATTTTGGGCATGGAGAATACTCATGTCTTTGTAATAATAAGGAATAATTCACGGGTAATGACTGATATATATTTTGTTACTGGTACCGATACTGACGCCGGTAAGACTGTAACGACAGCAGCATTGCTGGAGGCAGCCAAGAAGCGTAACAAGGTGGCTTTAGGCTATAAGCTGGTGGCATCAGGTGTAGAGTTCATGATGGAAGGAGTTTTCAATCGTGATGTTCTATCTATCAAAAAACACTCTTCCTATCCTCTCAAGTATGGAGAGTGCGTCTGCTATCAGTTTGATGAAGCTATTGCACCTCATATTGCCGCCTCTGAACTTGGGGTAACAATTGATACATCCGAGTTTGATGCCGGAATAGATCATTTGCTTGAAATGTCTCCTGATTATATTTTCATCGAAGGAGCCGGGGGATGGATGCTCCCTCTTTCCGAAAGAAATTTCCTGAGTGAATGGGTATGCAGTCATGGATACCCTGTGATAATGACTGTAGGCGCAAGGCTTGGAGCCCTCAATCATGCGGTTATGACCAGAAGATGTGTCGAGCATATGGGGAACAGACTTGCCGGTTATGTGATTAATCACGTCATTCCGGGGTTCAATCATCAGAAGGAAAATGCCGACTGGCTGATCAATTATTTTAATGATGTGCCGCTGCTCGGAGAAATTCCGTTCCTTGAATCCATATACACCTGTGATTTGTCAAGTTATCTGAATACGGACCTGCTATCATCAAAAAGTTAATTTTTACTGCCCTTAATCTTCTGCTTGCTGCTCCTTTTGTTTCGTATGCGGATACCCCAGGGCAGTTGTCCGATATAAGAAAGGTTCATCAGCGAGGAGATCTGGTAACTGAGCCGCGGCATGCCAGCAGTGTGGTTCGTGGCATCTGGTATGAGGCCAGTAGCTCTGAAGATCGTGACGCCTTCCGCAAGAAAATTGCGGATCGTCTCAGTTCGCCTGTTTTTCTCTCTTACGATGTGACTTCAGATGACGAAGACATCGTGGATAATATCGAAGCTCATCTGAACGGTCTTGTTGAAATCAAGCGTTACGCTTTTTACCGATCTGTCAAGAAGATAGAGCAGGCTGTTGTCAATGCTGTTCAGGTGTACGGTTATTATCATCCTGAAATAAAAATAACCCTGGATGATCCGGAGGATCTTCAGAATCCGCTTGTTCATGTAGCAATAAAATGCGGTGATCCTGTCCTTATTGAAAATCTCGAAGTTGACTATGGCATTGAGGGCGAAGTCCTTGATGAAGTCAAAAAGAATGAGAAAAAGGACAAGGTGCTGCCGGGAAAGGTTTTCAATCATGTAAATTACGAGAACTTCAAGTCTGATGTTCTGTCCACTCTTCTTTCCCGCGGATATATAAAAGCAAAAATAGCAGTCAACGAGGTTTACGTTTACAAAGAGGAGAACCGTGCCGACATAAAAATTGTCATGTCTCCCGGCAAGCGTCACCGTATTTCCTCCATTACCTATTCAGGTTTTGAAGAATCTCACAACGAGGCTAAAAAGCTTAATCATATCAAGGTGGGAGACTATTATGACACCCAGCGTATAGCTGAACTCTCCCAGGATCTGTACCAGTCCGGTTATTTCCAGATGGCTGATGTGAATATCGATGATAAAACAGATTCTGATGATTCTGTGCCGATGACAATAAATCTGTCCCGCCGTCCGAGTACTATTGTTGATGTGGGTATCGGTTTTTCCACGGATGAAGGTCCGAGACTTCAGCTGACGGAGAAGAACCCATGGATTAATCAGTACGGACATAATTTTCATTCCACCAGCAAGGTATCTGCCAAGAATTCATTTTTCAGAGGTAATTACGTAATTCCAAGAGAGAATCCGATTAAGGATTTCTACCAGATAAGTCCTAGCTACGAGCATAAGGACAACAATGATACCCTGTATGACTCCTTTGTAATTTCAGGTCACTACATCACCAGAATCCACGGTACATGGGACAAGGATATATTCCTGGAATACGGGTATGACGATTTCGTGCAGGGTGACAACAAGGGCTGGTCCAGTCTGCTGATGCCGGGCATTACTCTTTCCCGCACCAATATTCAGAAGAGCGCGGATCCTGCCTGGGGTTATCGTGTAAGTGCCACTGTAAAGGCGTCGCTCGAGGAGATTGTTTCCAGAGAACGCATTATCTATACGGATGTTGTTCTCAAGGCGCTTATGTCGCCTACGATTGATTCAAGACTTCTTCTTCGCTTTGAGCAGGGTGCAATATTCTGGGGCTCCATGGATATAATTCCTCCGCGTCTCAGATTTTTCTCAGGCGGCGACAATACAATCCGCGGCTACGGTTTTGAGCAGATCGCACCAAAGGACAGCACCGGCAGACTTCAGGGCGGCAGATACATGACTGTGGGATCTGTGGAACTTCAGATTCCGGTAATGGAATCCCTGCGTCTTGCAACCTTCTGTGACATGGGTCTTGTAACAAACAACTACGCCACTGATCGTGACATCAAGGTTGGTACAGGCTTCGGCATCAGATATATATCTCCTGTCGGACCGATAAGACTTGATCTTGGTCTCGGTATTAAGGAAAAACACATTCCTATGCGTATTCACTTCGGTATAGGTCCGGGATTATGAGTACAATATTCCGCTATCTTTTAATCGGTATTCTGTGTACGGTTTTTTTTGTCATTTCACTGATCTGCGGTGTCCTTTATACTGAAACCGGCACCAAAATGGTATGGGAACTGGCGTACCGCAATCTTGACATTATTTCCGGCGAACTTGAATCCGGTACCCTGAGCAGCGGTATCACTCTCAGAAACTTCAGCCTTGATCTTGATTTCATGGTTCTTAAGGCTGATCGCATTGCTCTCAGCTGGTCTCTTAAGGACATTCTTTCGTCCCGTCTTACTGTAAGCAGTCTTGATGCCGGAAGGATAGATATGCGTCTTAATTTCGACGAGAACTACCATAACGCCGCTTTTGACGGATATATGCTTGCTCTGGCCGAGGCTGTGTGGAGGGGCGGTGCCGACGGTGATTTTGATAAAACAAGAGAGCAGTATGTTCTCGACATGATCCGCAAAAACAATGCGAAGAATTACGCAGACAAGAATGTTCCGTCCTATGTGGATCTGCCGCTTGAGATAATAGTTGATTCTGTAAAAATCGATTCATATACCCTGGACAGTGACATATTTCTTCTGCAGATTGCCGATCTGGGAGTTTCAGCCCGCCTCAGCCAGCACCTGATAGGTGACGCCAGACTGTCAGCCTCCATGCTGGACTTCTTTCTTAAGGATTCAGAGGACGTTCCTGCAGGGAGACTTCCTGTTCCCGTGGTTGACAACGGTTTTGATCCGGAGGAGGTCAGAAGCCGCATCGAAACTCTGCCTACTGTTCATATTCCGTTTGATATAGATATTGCGGATCTGGATATCAAAAAAGTCCGTTATCACATGACCGGCTACGATACGGATCTGATAGATCTTACTATAAAAGGTGATATCCGTCAGTCCAGAATTAACCTTCAGCCTGCGGTAATCAAAAGCCGTCAGTATGGCGATTTCAACATAAGAGGCACGGTAACACTGGAGGATTATCTTCCTCTGGATCTGGATCTGGATGCTGTTGTTCAGTATGACGTTCTTGACGGTCAGCTTAAGGGTCTTCCGCTCAGGGGACATGTGGGAGGGCAGCTTACCGGGCTTGACGTCAGTGTGGAAACCCAGGATGAAAGAAAAATAGCGGTCAGTGCACTTCTTAACGTCCTTGACGGTATCATTACTTCAAAGGCAAAAGTTTCCTATTCCCATGTAACATGGCCGCTGAAGCCGGGCGAGGGTGAGATCCCGGTAGCTGAACTTAAGAAGGGTGAAGTCAGTTTTGAAGGCAACCTCAATAAATTCGACATTGATCTTAAATCGGCGGTTAAGCTGGGCTCCGGCAGCTTCTTCGATGCTGACATAGCTGCTGCAGGGATGGTGCAGGATTTTACGGTAGAGAAAATTCATCTTTCACGCAAGGAGCAGGGCAGTCTTGATCTCGCAGCAAAATTGAAATTTACTGATGATCAGATCATTGTTGATGATCTGGTTCTTGAATCCAGGGGCAATCCGTTCAAACCGATTCTTGGTCGTGATGATGTAGACCGTCTCAACGGCAGGCTTCAGGGAAATGTGGTTTATCATACCGCTGATTCCATTGTGGATTTCAAGCTGCATCAGACAAAGTTTGAGGGGCAGTACACTCAGAATCCTTTTACCTATAACGGTGAGATAGAGGGTGTAGTTAATATCAATGATCTTATTAAATCAAAGGTTACAGCCAGATCAGTAAATCTCAGCATCGGTGAGACGAAACTTGGTATTGACGGTGAGGTTTCTCCTTCCTCGGAAAGCAATTTCAAACTGAATCTCACCTGCCCGGATCTGAACCGTCTGACCAGAGCCTTCATGCCGGAGCCGCTGAGCGGCAGGCTGAGTCTTGCAGCTTCAGTCAAGGGGACAACCTTGAAGCCTGCTGTAGATCTGGATCTTGATGTAAAGGATTTCGCCCGGGGAAAGGAGCTTATAATTCCGAGCATCAGACTGAAAACGTCCGAGACTGTAGATCTTGCACGCAAATATTTTAACGGCAGACTTGAGCTTGACATACCTTCTCTGAAAACCGGTGACACGGAAATCAAAAAAATTTCTGTCAAGCTTGACGGTGATGCAGCAAAGCACAAACTTAATGTTTTCGCTGACGGCAGTCCTAATTTCAAGTTTGATGCCATATTTCTCGGCAAACTTAGCGAGAACGGAGATTATACGCTGCTGTCGCCAAAACTTGATATCTTCACACCTATACGCACATATGCTCTGGAAAGCGGCATGATGGTTGAGTACAAGGCTGCCAGCGGTGAAATAAAGGCCAAACCGTTCACTTTTCTGAACAGCGGAAATTCCCTTATTTTCCGCAGACTGGAGTATTATCTGAATTCCGGCGCCATGGCTCTGGATCTTAAAATTAATCGTTTCAACACCTTCATGCTCCGCAGATATTTTCCGGATGATGTTTCCATTAATGCATCATTTGGCGGCAGTGTCACTGTTGCCAGGGAAAACAGCTCCAGTCCGCTTACCGCAAATGTTGAGCTTCATTCCAAGAACGGATCCATCAGCAATGTCTATTCCAGGGCAAAGTTTACTTCCATTGATCTGAACATGAACTTTGTTCAGGACAGGAAGGCTCTTGCTTCATTTCTGCTGGACGGCGGCCGGTACGGCAAAATCAGATTTGATGCTGATTATGATCTGTCTTCCGGCAACAGGCTTCAGGACAAGCTGCTGACGGTTGATATAGACAATATGGATCTTGAGCTTTTCGCTCCTATGACTCCTATGCTGGAGGTACTCCAGGGCAAAATCAACTCCAAGGGTAATGTGATATTTGATCCTGCAAGAAAGAGATACTACTTTAAGGGCTTTGTAGATCTGGATGGCGGAAGAATTGTTACAAGTGCCGATATAGCGAATATAGACAAGCTTAAGTTTCGCCTTGATGTGAACCGCGAGGATGTAAAGATTGATTCATCCTTTGTAATGGGCAACGGAAAGGGTACAGTTACTGGCGTACTTGATCTGGATCCTGTATACAGCGGTGATCTGCCGAAGGGTGATATCAAACTTGATGCCACCGGACTTGATCTCAGTCTTGCCGGATACGGCAGTGCAAAGGTGGATTATCATCTTCTCCTTGCCTTTTTAAGAAGCGAGGGCAAGGTTAAGCTTAACGCATCCGGCAGTATCGATATTCCTTGGTCAAGGATCCTGGTTAAGCAGATCGCCGATTCAGGCCAAAGCATTTCTCCTGATGTGGTTGTTCTTGAGCGCCGGGGAGAGCCTCTGAAGGAGGATAAGAAGCCGCAGCAGAGTATTGTGGAATACAAGATTGATCTGAATATCGGACCTGATGTTAATTTCAAGGCCTACGGTCTCAATACTGATATGGCAGGAAAGCTTCTGATTACAAACCACAATGAGGATCATGAGCTTGGCATTTACGGAGTCGTTAACTTTCTCAACGGCCAGTTCAGATCCATGGGTAATGATCTGCTGATCCGTAAGGGAAAGATTGATTTCACCGGTCCTGTGTCAACAGTGACAGCCTTTATCGAGGCAATCCGCAATCCTGACGCGATTACTGACGGCAGCGGTGTGGTGGTTGGCGTGAGAGTGGTGAAGACCGTAAACAATATTGATATGAAAATATTCTCCGAGCCACAGATGTCAGAATCGGAGAAACTTTCCTATCTTTTAAACGGTGTCGGCCTCACCGGTCAGGATCAGGATACCGCAGCCATGGCGACTACCAGCATGCTTCTCAACGCAGGTCTCAGTACCGCCAGCAGTTCAGTATCTGAGCTGGCATCCGGCCTTGGTCTCAGTGATTTCAGACTTGAAACAACCAACGGATCCCAGGTTACCGCTTCAGCCTATGTGACAAAGAAGCTTAAGGTGTCCTACGGTTACGGTATTGCTAATTCCATCGGTGAGCTGAAACTCCGCTACGAGCTTATGAGCAAGCTGTTTTTACAGTTCATCAACTCCACGGATAATGCAGTGGATCTCTTCTACAGTTTCAGTTTTTAACTGTTACTTCCTGCAGCAGGGCGGAAGAATTCCGTCCTGTCCGGTCTTATGCCTGTTTTTCATTTGTGTCTGCAGCAGATTTTCTTACCATCTAAACATCTGTCTAGAATTTTAGCAAATGTGATATAATTCTCATGTTGATTTTGAGAGGTAGTTAATGAAAGTTCTGCACCTGGTTCTTGCCGCTGCATCCCTTAGTAGTCTTCTTTCAGGCTGTAATTTTTATCTTGCCGATATTTTTCATGATTCTCCAAAACAGGCCAACAACGGTTTCAGTTATCTTTCTACCGATCCGGATCAGAAGAAATTTGTGGTCGATCAGAACAGCAACAATTTCAATTTCAACACTACATACTACATCAAGGATGAAACAAAAAATCCTGACAATGCCATTGTAGGAAGGGGAGTTGACATCTCCACACCTGTTCAGATGATTAGTCCTATTGCGGGCTCTTCCACAATGGTGAAGGGAAATCATGCATACCTTAATATCAGAACAAGTGATCTCAAGAACCTGCCTGTTGAAAATATCCTTATGGAAAAACTGCTTCGCTATCTCAGTGCCAGGGATATTTCAGTTGAAAATGTAGATTCTCTTAATTCCACAATAATCACAGGCTGGTACAGTTCGGATTACAATTTCAACAAGATCACTCTCAAGCAGCTGGAAGAAAATGATGAGCTGGTAGAGTATCGCACCAAGTTTGCGGTAAGTTTCAGGACTCTTAAAGCCTCAGATGTGGTTCAGATGGATGTGGCTCTGACCAATTTCAAGGCATATCATGAGGGAAGACGTATTTATGCGGATCCTTCATCCTTTATTCAGAACCGTTTCTCCAGTCTTTTCCTTAATGACTATCTCCAGACCTTTGCTTCACAGACAAGAGAAGGCGTGGAGTTTGTTCCTGCAGACGGCGGATATCATTCTGTCAAACTTGGCAAGGATGGCAATGGTCAGTATGCATGGGTTGTTTCCGGATCCTTTGATGCCGTATGGCCGAAGTTTATCAAGATGCTGCCTAAGTATGGTTTTGCCATTCTACTTGAGGAGAAGATCCGCGGTATTATAGATACTAATTACGATGAAGAGGATGAAGAATTCTTTGAGGAAAACGGTATAGACAATTTTGTCATTGAGGATGACAAGTACCGCTTCCAGGTAGGAGTCAAGGGTGATGATACTATCATTACCATATTTGATAATTCGAAGCAGCCGCTGTCTGATGAACTGTTCCTCAAGATGTACAGCGGTTTTGCCAAGGCTCTGGAGAAGGAACTGAATTAATCGTCCGTTGTTTTTGTTCAGTGGCTTTTTGCTCTGTTATGGAAAGTTGAAAAAACGGATGTTATAATTAATAAAATTAATTTTTTCCGTAAAAATAATAAAAATTTAAGTTATTTAGGAGTTTTTTTAAATGGAAAAGAAAGCTGAGTTATATCGCGGCAAGGCCAAGACTGTTTATACTACTGATGATCCTAAGCGTCTGATTATTCATTTCAGAAATGATACATCTGCTTTTGACGGTCTTAAAATTGAACAGCTTGAGGATAAGGGTAAGGTTAACAACAAGTTTAACTACTTCATTATGCAGAAGCTTGAGGCTGCCGGTATTCCAACTCAGATGGAAGAACTTCTGAATGACAACGAGGTTCTGGTTAAGAAGCTGGATATGGTTCCTGTTGAATGCGTAGTACGCAATGTTTCAGCTGGTTCAATCTGCAAGCGCCTCGGTGTAGAGGAAGGCAGGGATCTCAATCCTCCAACCTTTGAATTCTTCCTCAAGAATGATGCTCTTCACGATCCAATGGTTAATGATTCTCACATTGCTTCATTCGGCTGGGCAACAGAAGATCAGGTTAAGACCATGAAGGAATACAGCATGAAGATCAATGAGGTTCTGAAGAAACTCTTTGGTGATGCAGGCATGATCCTGGTAGATTACAAGTTGGAATTCGGTCTGTATGAAGGAAAGATTGTTCTTGGTGACGAGTTCTCACCTGACGGATGCAGACTTTGGGACAAGGAAACCAGAAAGAAGCTGGATAAGGATCGTTTCCGCCAGGATTTGGGCGGCGTTATCGAGGCTTATAAGGAAGTTGCAAGCAGAATCGGCTGCCCTATATAATTGATTAAAGATTTTTAGTCCTGTTTGTTTAAGTTGTCCCGGTGTTGTTTGATGGACGGCTGCATGGGTTTCAGATGAGGATCAGTACTGTTGTTTTGTACTGATCTTTTTTTTTTGGGGTGAATATTACAGATATAGATATACCTGTATGTTTTCAGAATCATATGCCTGAATCTGAACTCTCCCTGAATCAAAAAGCCGTGCTTCAGGCACGGCTTTATCCATTATTCAATCTAAGCTGTTCACATCAGTAGCGTGGAGGTGGAGGAGGCGGACATCTCCTATCATATCTCCAGTCGCCAGGACGACATCTTGGAGGAGGAGGAGGAGGACACCTCTTATCATATCTCCAGTCGCCGGGACCACATCTTGGAGGTGGTGGTGGCGGGCATCTCCTGTCATATCTCCAGTCGCCAGGTCTGCATCCAGGAGGTGGTGGAGGCGGATGGTGATGATGATGATGATGATGGTCCACATATATGAACCTTGCACCGGTGTCTGCATTCGCATCCTGCGCAGTAGGAATACTGACAAATGCGAATCCGGCGAGAATTGCTAAAACTAATGAAAATCTTTTCATTCAACTTATCTCCGTGCGAAATGCATTAGGGAAGGTTACTGACAAAAGCAACCTGTAGTCATGATAAATTATCTGTGCTGAAATGTATATCAGTTTTTTTGCTTATCTTCATAAAGATATCAGAATATAAGCATTTATCACATAAAAATGCAGAAACTCAAAATTGTTTATGGACAATATCTGCTTGATTTGAAAGAAGCAGAGATTGTTCAGGCAGGATCCACACAATAAAAACCAGATAACTTTTAGCAAAATAACAGCCGATTTATATCCCCGTTGCTAAAGCACGGGACCATGCGGCGACATCTGGTAAAATGATTCAAGGAGGGAGAAAACTATACAGAAGTTATACTTCCTGTCATCAGATTTCTTTGTTAAAGATTTCTTTCTGTTCTGATTATATCCCAGGCGATATTAAGCTTCTGGGTTATTTCGTTGTATTTTTCAATCTCCTTTTCAGACAGACCTTTTGATATGGCCTTGTCAGGGTGATATCTTGCGATCAGCCTGCGGTATGAGGATTTGATTTCCTTATTGGATGAGTCAGGTTTAACCTGAAGTGTCTTATAGGCATTTTTGATTTCCTTATCACTGAATTCCTCTCTCGGTGTACTCTTCTTTTCCTCGTAGCTGTCATCCTCCTCGTAATTGTAGGATCTGCCGTTGCTGAAACCGTGGGCTTTGTAGTTGCCTGATTCAGGATCCAGATAGAGGTTGAAATCCTTAACCAGACGGATGAATATGCGACCAGCCATTTCCTTGCCGATCTGAAAAGCTTCCGCCAATTTGGCGTATACAGCTGATTCGTCCGGTGTAACAATCTCGTCATAAAACAGTCCTCCGGCAATAGTGTAGAGCACTGCGCAGGCCAGTTCTCTGTTCTGAAGCAGGATCTTGCTTTCCTGGATACAGAGCTTGATATTCCAGAAGGATGTATTCTTTCCTTCTTCAATACATTTCCGGTTTTCTTCAACAACAGCAAGCCTTATTCCCAGGCGTTCAGCCATTTCCTCCACGTAAATATCCTGAAGTTCCTGGTTTGAACTGCAGTTTTTCAGCATAAACCCAAGGGCAGTGAAGATGGCACGGAGCAGCTCTGGAGTTAATTCAACTTTGGAAAAATATCCCGGGTTTGCATAATTCTCATTAACCGGATCTGATGAAGAACCATCCTGAGAACTGTAGTACTGGTAATCAGTATCTCTCTTATACTGGGATCTGGGCTCATAGTAGTCGTTGTTCCGGGATCCGTAACTGTTTCCAAAAGGGTTGTAGCCTGTATTTGACGATCCGTATGGATCATAATCTGCTCCGGTCGAGTAACCAGGTTCCTGCTGTTGTGACTGATTCATGGCAGCTTTTTTCTTTCTTGTTCTTCTCAGAAGTTCCGCAAACGGAAGAGAAAGCAGTGCTACTGCTATGTACACGGTTTTCTGATTAGGATCAATGATTGAACCTTCGAATGGAAGATTTAGCGTTCCGAAATGCAGGAATATTATGAAGAAAAACAGAGGTGCTATGAAGATGGTTCTTACAAGCATGTCATAGTCACTTTCAATGGCCTCATACAGAAGCCAGCCCAGACTTCCAAGTGCTATAAAGTAGGTAATACGATCAATGAGATTGATATCAGGATAGGTTAAATAGAAGATGAAGGATACAAAATAAAGAACAATGCCTACCAGCATGTTGGCAAGATCTTTAGTTTCCTGTCTGTTATCCATTTTGTTCCCGTTTATTCAAATTACGAGTGAAAAGATCCCTGTTTCTTTCATACACCTTAAGCAGACAGTGTGTCATTTCTGAATGACATTCATGGGAGGATAATCTGAACCGCTGCGGTGAGAATGTATTCCTATGCATGGATTATATAGTCATCGTAAAGCTCGTCAATCATTCCGTTAAGACATGACTTACCTGCGATATGACTGTCTCTGATTATCTCCTGTATCGCATTCTTTGTAATCAGCTTTTCAAATTTTTCCGCATCAGGTCTGTAACTGATATGCCACAGTTCCGTTCCAACTCTTACATGGGCTTCGTCTGTGAACGGTCTGAAAAATCCGTATTTATCCATGTTCTGATCCAGCCATTCTGTAAGTCGTGCGAAAATTCCGCCCTGAGCGTACTCTTCCGAATTCAGCTGAAGCTCGTAGTTTTCCGGCATCAGGTTTGATGCGGCAACATCAATGTCTGTACCCCAGTGATGTCTGCTGAAACCTGGCAGAGCAGACCAGTAGAGGATTGCATAAACAGTTTCTACACCGGTAAGCGTGCTGACATTCACCGGACGGTTGAAATTATCATATACCGGACGATCTCCCAGGTATTTGTCATTCCAGATATCCAGCTGACGTTCAAAACTGCGGTATGAGGATACTGGTACGATGTCTATGCCGTCTGCAGCGGCAGCTGCGCTCATTTTTTTGAAAGCCGCAGCGCAGTCCGGTGTCAGTCTGCAGTTTTTAAATTCAGGTAGGTCGATAAGATGTGACGGATCCTTGCCGGTAAGGTGTAGTAAAGTAAATTCCATAAATCGCTCTTCTGTCTGTTCCAAATTAGCCACCTTCCGTCATGATGTCATTTCCCGGTTTAAACCGTGACATCATAAGGTGGCAGCATTTTTGAAAATTCTTCTTAAATATGATACGGTAGTGAAGTACTATTACGATCAGTGATCTGGTTAATGCCGTGCTCCGGGAAACTTTACCTGTCCAGGTAGAACTGCCCTGACAGTCTGTGGTTCAGAAACTTGAAAACATTGAATACCGCCAGAGTTTTGGCTGATGGTGTTCCGTCTTCTCTGAGAAAATATTCACCAGTGAATACAAAAGATCCGTCAACCTCCCTTACATTAGTCGGCAGGATACCGTCGATATAGTCATCGCACTCCTTCATGAGCTCAACAGCTTTGAGCATCAGCTGATCTTTTGATATCGGCTTTTTCTCCGGTGCAACAGTGTATTCTGTATTTGAAAAATCCATATTTTGTGTGACCTCACTGTGGTTTCTTTATTCTTCGCGAAGATATGTCAGATAGAGTTTTTTCTGAAAACGGAGAAACGCGTCTGCATTCTGATTTCCGGTATTGTCGAATTCGTTTTTCAGCGCAAGACTTGCAAGAAGATCCTCATCCTCCGGTTTCAGTTGACGGAGTACAGTTGTCAACTGTCGTTCGTAATGTGCGGCAAGATATCTGTCAAGGGGATAGATGTTTGTGATTGCCCGGATTACATGGTGCAGGTATACAGGAATAATCAGATTTTCAACAGTGAAACATCCGTCTCTGAAAAATTTAAGAAGCGGTGTATCATGTACAGAGTAATCGTATTCACAGAAATTTTTTTCTTCTGCAGTTATACCGCTGATACCGGGAAGAGACTTCACTGCGCTGTTCTCTTTTGAAAAATCACTGCTTATAACTGTAAAGCCGTCTTCTGCGGAGTTATCCCATAATTCATCTGTTGCATGGCTGCCTGTAATCCTGCGTACGAACAGTTTCATAATCCTGATTCAGTCCTTTTTTTCATCAGTTAATTATACCCCGTGATTCAGAGAAAACCCACGATTTTAAATGCCTGACATCAGCGGTCCGCTGAAGAATGAATTAACATCACCGTCTGTGGACAAATTAAACAAACTCATGTTTCGACAGACTGAATTAACCGGCCACTCCCGATTCAGGAGACGATTTATTAAGACAGCGTGCAGGGAACATCACCTGTCTGTCTTCAGGATTCATCTGCTGATTTTTCAGCAGTTCTCAGATATTTTACAAGGAGGCGTTCTGTATCTTTCTGTTCTATCCGGTAGGCCTTTGCCAGCAGAATGAAAAGTTCCTGTTGCCGTTCAGAATCTGCTTTCTGAAGACAGTCTGCAGCATTTTTCATGATTTTATATTTCAGACTGCTTCCGTACTGTTCCAGTGCACTGTTGCTGATGCTCAGGAATGCGGTCGAAGGCGAAAGACTGGTTCCCTCTTCGAAAAGATCCTGTACGTATCCTCTGATGTTTTCAGGAACACCGAAATCTCTGATTAAACCATCCAGGCGGATCTTCAACCTTTCCTCATCGTTTTCAACAGATGAAGCAATTTTCCCCAGGGGAACGAATATGCTTTTTAGCAGAGGGACGCTGAATTTGATTTCTGTCAGTTCGACATCATAATTCAGATTTTCAGTACCGGAACTGCTTTGAAATGTATCTGATGGCGAGTCTGCCTTTTTCGTTCTTTTTTTTCGGTTTCTCAGGAAATTTCTGAGTCTGCTGCGTATGTTTGAAAATGAGAAAGACAGACTGCTGCCGGATGCTGCTATAGCGGGGATCAGCGATGCAATTGAGATGGCAGCTATGGAGAAGAGAATAATCGCCATACGCATTGGATTTGCGACGACAGCATTGAAAAAATCAAGGGACACCAGTATCAGAAATACAGAGTAGGTGATCCCGATCTGGTAGGCGGTTCCGCCGGCTCTGATAGTATAATAAAGCAGAAAAGCCACAATCAGCCATGTCACTGTCAGCAATGTCAGCAGACTGTAGGAATACGGCATGGCACTCATGGCACCGCTTTCCAGGTCAGTAAAACTACGGATGGTGAAAATTACGGAAGTGCAGTGGAACAGGAAGCAAAAGATATAGACGAGGAGATTTACCACGGTGTCACCAGGTTGTTGAAATTTTCCAAACAAGTGTTCTCCTGCCACCGGGCATGCAGTGCAGTCCAGGAGAAGCGAAAAACTTTGACAGGGAAAGACTATACAGAGGATCATAAAACAAACTGCAGGATTTACAAAGGATAATCAGCTGTTTTAATGATGATTTTGAAGATATCTGAGTGAAATTGTTTGAATGTCAGCCTATGACTTTAAAACATAAGAACTCAGTTATTGATTCTTTAGGCTATGTTCAAGAAAAGTGTTGATCTTATCTTAAACTGCTAAGGAGTAATCATAACCCGCAGACTTTGACTTGAAAGTCAAAACGCCACTTTGCATGCACTTTCTTAATGGATTAGCCAACCCAACTATTCCTGGTTTAATGCAGTTTGCATTAAACATCGGTTTTGCTTTTTTAAGTATATTCAACGCA
>JAEEGG010006060.1_pt1 | contig 28470 bp, 21 predicted proteins | sample 9134161 | NCBI WGS metagenome assembly JAEEGG01 (sample SAMN16246543, study PRJNA631951) | gut metagenome | biome: gut microbiome; feature: rumen; material: CR-attached | host: Bos | place: Iran: Karaj | collected 2018-10 | reverse complement strand
GGCAGCAGTTCTGTAACCATATGAGTGAAGTATCTCTATAAGCTTTGTCTCCCCGCTCTCTTCCGGTAACGCCATAGTCCACGGCACCTGAAAAACAGTTCCCATGCTCACTCTGGCCGACCTTCTGGACAGCGGGTTTACCGAACCGCTCGTAAGCACCACACCTTCTACTCCGAGTGCTGCGGCAGATCTTATTATGGCACCTGCATTGGTGGGATTCATTATATCATAAAGTACGGCTATTTTCTTTTTGCCCTTACAAAAGTCCTCCAGTCTCTCCAAAGGCTTGCGCCTGAGTACCGCCCATAGTCCTCTTACCAGGGCATACCCCGTGAGATCCTTAACCATCTCGTGATCTGCTATATACACCTTTACTTTATCGCTTTCATTCCCCGGATAAAGACTCTCTATCATCTCTATGACAGGACGGGCTTCCTTTTCAAGCCTCTGTTCTTCTACCAAAAGTGATATCGGTTCATACCCGGCTTCCAAGGCCCTCAGTACCACATTCGCACTCTCTGATACAAACACCCCTATTTCAGGTTCAAAGTATCGGTAAAGCTGTACCTCTGACAGTTTTGTATATACCTCCAGCTCAGGTAAATCTATATTTTCCAAATTTATAAATTCCATCTTAATTCCCTATATTTTTATTATAGATCCTTTGTTTCAATTCCGGTTTTGATAATAGAATATCGCCAGATTGGTCCTGTCCCTCAGATCCAGTTTCCTTAAGACATTACTCAGATAGTTTCTTACAGTGCCCTCTGAGAGGCACAGCTTATCAGCTATTTCCTTATTTGAAAGTCCCTTGGCTACTTCCTCTATTATTTCCTTTTCCTGAGGAGTGATACCATGTGCTCCGTAATCAAACTCCTTTTTCTTGTTGATTATATCGGGCAGTTTTTCCGTTATGGCATTTCCGAAAACACTCTGTCCTTTGTAAACGGATTTTACGGCAGGGATAATACTTTCAAAGTCCTGTTTAATAATATAGCCTTTGGCACCGATGGAGATAGCCCTTATTATATATTCATCATCATTAAAGGTTGTAAGATAAAGGATTCTGGCATCACTATGCTTCGCAAGTATCTCACTTCCGGCATCAAGACCTGACATCCCGCTCATTCTTATGTCCATGAGCAGCACATCCGGCTTCTGCTCTTCATAAAGTTTAATCGCCTCCGAGCCGTCATTTCCCAGCCCTACTACCTCTATCTCATCATCGGATGACAAAATAGTTTTCAAACTCATAGCCACTAAACTGTCATCATCCACTATTAAAACCTTCATATATTATCCCTTTCCGTAGCAACCGCTATTTCCTCGGTATCCTTACAAATACCCTGAATCCGTTCTCGTTTGTAAATGTAGCATTTCCACCGAGCTTTTCCGCTCTGGTCCTTATATTCTCCAGACCCATCCCTTCTCCGGACTCACCTTTAGTCTTTTTCTGAGCAAAAATCTCAGGGACGGTTCTTTGATTTACTGAATAGTTCCCCGATTGATTATAATCATGTACTATTATCTGATACATGGAAGGATGCTCATAAAACCTGATATCCACATTCTCATTCTTGCTGTATTTTATTATATTTGAAACAGATTCTTTTACAATATTTATAGTTGCGTATTTTATTTCCTTTGAAACTTCGCCTGCATCCGCATCAAATTCCAGGGATACATTAAAGCTCTGCTTAAGCGGTTCAGCGATCTCTTCCAGGGCGCTCTTTAGATCGATAGCCTCATCCCTCAGATCATGCACACTGCTCCTGATATTATTCATGGCGGTATCCAGTGTCTCTCTTAAGGATTTTAGCTCCGCTGCCATTTTCTCGTCCTTATTGATCACCATCATAGCACCCACCTGCAGGATGGATCGGCTCAGCATATGACCTACATTATCATGTATCTCTCTCGCTATCCTGTTTCTCTCGGCAAGCTGCGCTGATGTGATACTCTTATCCTGTTCCTCCATCAGGTTTTTGTTCTGTTTCTTTAAGGTCTCCTTCTTTATCTCACCCTCATCACGGATCTTCTTATTCTCTGTTTCGAGTATCTGCAGATTCATCGTCCTATATGAAAGATATATTGAAAGAACCGTCTCCAGAAAAACAAAAAGACATATGGATAAATGATCAAAGTTCACTATCGGGTCAACTGCCTGCAGTCTGTCTGCCTCGTCGCCGCTCACGCAAAATCTTGCAAATCCCACAACTAAAACCAGACCGGCAATCCAATGTCGGTCCAGGAAGATTTCATATGCTGCCAGAGGAGTAAAAACAATTGCCTCCGGCCAGATACAGATACATATACCTATCAGTACAACTATTATTTTATTGGCTAGTATGCCTTTTTCCCCAAGCATCCTTAGGAAACTCGTAAAGGAAGCCACAGTTATCATTAAAAACAGGATAATGATCTTTTGGCTTCCCGAAAAAATATTAAGAATGAGGAGCAGAGAAAAAAGCATTACTACAGCCTTATCCAGAAAATTTTTCAACTTTTATACCGCTCTTTTTTCAAAATGTTTTCCTGCCAGTAATCCTATACCCATAACCATAACACCAAACAGGAGCTGAATCAAGAGGCAATTTAAAATTTCTGTAAATCCTCCGCCTGCCTTAATCTTAGTCAAAGCTTCCGAATACCAGTATGTAGGTAAAAACTGCCCGATAATCTTGGCCCCACTGCCTATGAATTCAAGCGGAACAAATATACCGCCCAGGAATGAAAACGATAACCCTATAACATTAGTGATCCCGGGTACTGACTCAGGCTTTAATCCCAGATTGGAGATAGCCACCATAAGCATTACAACAGTGAGACTCAGTACTAAGAAATTCGCTACTATCAGCCACCATCTGCCGGAAAAAGCTTCCCCTGAAAGACCGGATGCAATACCTATAAGGATTATTACGATAAACACTGTAACTATTGCTGAGGCCAAAGCCAGCATAATCTGTCTTTTTGAATTAGGCATTGACGATATCCCGGATCTTTTTCTGATCAGCGCACTGCCGAATCTGAGTATTACAGGGAGCACTGCAGAGAGGAGCATGGTAAGGATACCGTAAGGTAACATCGTGAATACAGTAAAAATCTTGTCATCCTCTACTTTAACATCCGCAACAACAGATACCGCACTTTTATCAGACAGTGACTCTACAGTATATTTATGTGCTTCAGCAAGATCAAATCCGCCCTGAAGATATCCTGACAGCAGATTCAGATATGAATCTATTTCAGTCTCAATGCTGTATCCCATCCTGGCACCGGCATTCTTAGTACTCTCGATCTTAAGATTTCCGATTTCTCCGGTCTTTAAGAACTCCTCACCAAATCCTGCCGGTATTACAAGACTGTTGGATATTCTTGTATAATACATCATATCCGTTATCTGGTCATCCGAGTAATCATCTGCACTCTTTATTCCGTTTATGGTCGAAAGGTATTCAATCAAACCCTTAGAAACTTCAGAATTATCATTATTCTTAACAACAATCTGCTGGCTTACACTGTAATATGCTGTATTTCCCTTTGATCCGAAGCTTGAAAGGATTGTGATTATTCCGATTGATATCCCCAGGTACATGAGCAGGGATACCTTGTATTTCTTCAATACCTTAAAAAATGTCTTAAATACTATCATAATGGTTCCTCCTGCCCATAACAAGTGCTAAAACTATAAATACTGCCGAAAGTATCAGCATATACATAACCGCCTCGGTGTACCTGCCGCTTGTACCGAACATATTCAAACTGTAATATGAATCACTGATCACTGCCGCAGGATTGATCTTATTTATTATAGGAACATTTTCGGTAATGATCGCCTTCATGTCTCCGTACATGAGACCTGACAGAGCACAGCCGGTAAGTGTAATACCAACGAGTATACCTTCCTTTTTCTCCATCTCAAAACTTCCTATATTACCGACGAAAAATCCGAGTGAAGTACCGACCAATGAAGCAAAAGCCGTTGTAATATAAACAAACAGTTTCTCTCCGCCGAAATCTATCTTTAGTCCAAACATCAGATATGTTATTGCAACAAATACTATAAGTGTCTGTACAATATATGACGCTATAAAGCCTGCCGCCTGAAACACCATCCTGTTTACCGGAGCCGCATTTGTTCTGGCTCCTACCTTCGACATATTTGCCTGGCAGTTATTTCCGATCCTCACGCTGTTAAGTGCAGCAAACATTGCAGCCATAGCTATCAGATTATAAAAATATGATATAAAAGGATCCTTATTATCCCCGCCCATGGCATGAGTATTTATATAGGAAACCCTGGACATAACACCCTTTAGTACATCCATAAGCTTTTCGGGATGTTCTTTTGACACCTTTTCTATCAGTTCCACATTCTGATTATAGATGGTAGTGATATTTTCCTGGATGGTTGAAAGCACTCCGTTTGAATTAATGTCAAGGGATAACTTACCGGTTTCATGCACACTGATGATACCGTTGACTTTCTCATCATCCTTTAACATATCCAGAGCTGTTTCATAATCGGTATAAATGATATCCAGCATCTTGTGATCGTTCATCTCCAAGCTTTCCAGATATGTCTTTATATTGTTATTTGTTGTTTCGTTATCACTCTCAAATACAACCGCAGTCTTTATAGCTTCTGAATTATATTCATCATATATGCCCCCAAAAGTTACATAAAACAGAGTTCCGAGTATTATCGGAAACATCAGGGTCCAGAAGATGTTGGACTTATTCCGAAGGCCCAGCCTTAACTGGTTTTTTAATATATTTATAAACATTTCGTTTTCCTCTCATTCCTAACAGTCATCCATATCTTTAGGTGTTATTCTTTATCCCTCAGATTCTTGCCTGTAATCTCCAGGAATACATCATTTAATGTAGGCAGCTCTGAATAAATCCTGTCATAATCAAGATTATTGTCTGCAAAGTAGCTGATAACATGAGTAATATTATGTCTTCCGCCCGCACACTTTATCTGGAGTCGGCCTGACATGTAACTTACTTCATATACATGATTGATATTATTGATAGCCTCAATGTGTTTTTTATCAAGATTCTTTATATATACAATGATATTCTCGGTATTCTTTATGCTGCGCTTCAGTTCATCAGCAGTGCCCTCAGTCACATTTTTGCCCTTATCCATTATCAGGATGTGTGTACATATCTGCTCAACCTCTTCCATATAGTGACTGGTGTAAATGATTGTAGCCCCTTGTTTATTCAGCTCCGTAATGCCCTCCAGGATCTTGTTACGGCTCTGGGGATCTACTGCCACAGTCGGCTCATCGAGTATGATTAGTTCCGGTTTATGTGCTATGCCGCAGGCTATGTTCAGACGCCTTAATAATCCGCCCGACAGCTTCTTGGGCTTAAACTTTGTGAAATCCTCCAGCCCTACAAACTTTATGGCTTCATCAACATACTGCTTACGAAGATTTTTATCATCTATATAAAGTCCACAGAAATAATCGATGTTTTCCTCAACGCTGAGCTCATCGAATACTGCCACATCCTGCATTACAATTCCTATTTTCTTCTTCAGGTCGAATCTGTTGCTCTTCATCTTCTCACCGAAGACATCTATCTCTCCGTTATCAAAATCCAGAAGTGAAAGAATGCAATTGATGGTTGTGGTCTTTCCGGATCCGTTAGGTCCCAGGAGTCCGAACACCTCTCCCTTCTCTATCTTCATATTGAAATTATCCAGGGCTATCAGCTCCTTGTACCTTTTAACCAGATTCTTAACTTCTACTATTGTCTCTGACATTTTTATCGTCCTCCTCTTTCGGTTTACAATCGCATTATATACCTTCATTTTCCCTTGTGGTAGTGTTAAGTGTAATCAAATCTATATGACAAATGTCATTTTGTAAACTTGTACTGTTGGTACAAAAATTAATGTCCTAACAGTACTGGCAGTATCTTGAAAACCTCTTAAGAAGATTGTATGCTGAATTCCGAAATAGAGTTTATGGAGGCAAATGAAATGAACAAGAAAAAACTCAGATTATTAGCGGCAATAGGTGCTTTTCTATTGAACATGCTTTTTTTGACGATAGTCGGCAAATTGGTCGTTCCCGAGGAATGGGTTAACAATTTTATCTTACAAAAAGTGGTGCTTATAATACAGGAAATTGAGATTACTTCTGTGTTCGTTCTGCTATCGGTAAAGGTGTTCAAAATAAAAATTGAGTTTGAAAAGCAAAACCTTGTCAAGTGCATCTTTTGGTACGGCCTTGTGGCTTGTATTGCTGTTATAGTGAATTTTGTAATGGGCTATAACACACCTGAAAAAAGTATAACTACCGCTTTGCCGTATATTTTGCTCTCATTTATTACAATGATGTGTGTCGGTGTTGCCGAAGAGGTCATGTGCCGAGGATTTTTATTTGGAGCGTGCAGTGATTATTTTGGTGAGAGCAAAAAGGGGATATACTTATCTGTGTTTATATCGGCATTTGTTTTCGGATGCTGGCATATAGGAAATCTGCTTTTCGCTCCCGATCTTGTCATTGCAACAGTAGCACAGGTGATATATGCGACGGAGTTTGGGGTTATCTTTGCAGTTATCTATTACCGTTCCAAAAGTCTTATTCCCTGCATCATACTGCACGGCCTAATTGATTTTGCCAGTGACTTCTGGAACTGTTTTGCAGGTGATGCAAATGAAGTGCTGACTGCGAACAACACGATTGATATTGATATCGCTTCTGCTATTGGTCTGGTAGCTTTGTGCTCGCCATTCGTGATCTCGGGACTGTGGCAACTTAGAACTGTATTTAAGAAAAAGGCAGAGAACCGTCCTATGTCGAATGTTTCCGAAGGAAACGTTTGACACGGCTCCGCCGCGAAGCGGTGGAGTGGACTTTGTCCCAGTAATTGACATTCTCATTTGACAAATAGATTTTTCTATGTTAGTATGGAGTTGTTGAATGAGTTACAACTCCATACTAATGATATGATCAGGATGAGGTAAGAAAATGCTGGTAATGCGCATAAGATAATTTTTTAAGACGGATACTAAAGGACCTGTGAATAACAGGCTTATTTTGGTGTACTCTTAAAAGATGATCTGCGCATAGAGTGTTTTCTGTTTTTTTATCATTTGTGCTGCGACTTTGCAACACAAATGTATGAAAGTAATGCTTTCATAACATAGAAATACGTGCAGGTCTGCTTTGGGTGTACAAAGCAGATTTTTTTATTGGAAGGAATTAAAATGGATAAGGATAAAAAATATAAAATATTACAGAACCTGTCCTACTGTTTAAAGGAAACCGAAAAAGGCTGCCCCAAGCTCCTTGTGTTATGCACTCTGGTAATACTTGCCAATTGTGCGGTACCGGTCATTACGGCGTTCCTGCCAAAGGTGATAATAGAGGAGATAACGGTAGGGTCGGGTTTACAGAGATTATTACTGCTAACGGGAGGTCTGGCTTTAGCTTTGGCGCTGACTGAGACCTTAAAGAAATATCTTGAACGAATGATATATTGGAATAAGTTCAAGATGAATACACATTTTTTAAGAAAGATTACAAAGAAAGGACTTACTACCGATTACAGGAATCAGGAGGATGAGCATTTCAGAGAATTGCAGAGTGAAAGTTTCTCAAGCTGCAACGGTAATTTCTCATACTTTCTCCAGACTTATGATGCGGTTGTCATGTTCTTTTCAAATCTGCTCGGGTTTATTGCATTTGCCGGGATACTGTTTACGCTTAATATGTGGATCATCCTGTTTCTTATTGTTACTACTTTAGTGAGCTTCCTACTTAACCGCAAGGTATTAAAATGGGTTGACACAAATATGGATGAAAAGAACGGTTACGAGCATGGTATGCAGTATATCATAAGTGTTTCAAATGATGTACAGGCAGCAAAGGATATACGTCTTTACAACATGCCGGCATGGCTTGACAAACTTTATGAAAGATATATGTCAGGCCTGAAGGGATGGTACAGGAGATATACTGCTAAGCTGTTTGGAGTATCGGCTGTTGACAGCGGTATGTCTCTTTTAAGAGAAGGAGCGGTATATGCTTATCTGCTTTACCTCGTAATTGAAGGAAATATCACTGTGGCAGAGTTTGTGCTCTACTTTAATGTAGTGGCGGGTTTTTCAACCTGGCTCGGAAGCATGCTCGGACAGCTCAATAATCTTAACCGGCTGAGTATCGCAATGAACCGTTTCAGATCTTACCTAGAGTATCCTGAAGAGTATAAAAGAGAAGGCGGCACGGAAATCAAGGATAAGGACAAGCCCGGTAGGATAGAGCTAAAGGATGTATGCTTCAGATATAGCGAGGACGGAGAAGATATTATAAAGGATTTTAACCTTGCTATAGAACCCGGTGAGCACTTGGCAGTGGTGGGGCTTAACGGAGCCGGTAAGACGACTATGGTAAAGCTTCTGATGGGACTGTCTGAGCCAACTAAGGGTGAGGTGCTTTATAACGGTACGGATATCAGGGAATATAACCGTGACAGGTATTATGAGATATTTGGTGCGGTTCTTCAGGATCATTCACTGCTTCCCGTGACTATAGCCGAGATAGTATCGGAACAGCCGGACAGTGAAAATATAGATAAGGAAAGAGTACAACGATGCCTGAGATCAGCAGGTCTGTCGGATAAGATCGCATCTCTTCCCAAAGGGATCAATAGTAAATATGATAAGACGTTCTGGGATGACGGGGTAAATTTCTCGGGAGGAGAAATACAGAAGCTTCTTCTGGCAAGGGCCCTTTACAGACAGTCTCCGATAGTGGTACTTGATGAGCCTACGGCGGCTCTTGATCCGATATCGGAAAATAGTCTTTACGAGACATATGATGAGATGATGAAGGGGAAGTCGACTGTATTTATCTCACACCGTCTGGCATCCACCAGATTCTGCACCCGTATTATCTTAATAGAAGCCGGAAGGATCATAGAGGAAGGTACTCATGATGAGCTGCTTGCAAAAAAAGGCAGGTATTATGAGCTGTATGAAACCCAGGCAAAGTATTACAGGGATAATAATGAGCTGCAAAAGGAGGAGGTGAGCGGGGATGAGATTTAAGAAGCGCATAGATAATACTAAACGCGGATACGGGATACTTGCTAAATACTGCCCGGGACTTATCAGGGCAAAGGTGCTTCAAAGCATAGCTCAGACCATAGCTCCCTTTGTTACTATATGGTTCTCCGCAAGGATTATAAATGAAATTTCAAATGAAAGAAAATTATCAAGACTGGTATTATATGTGGCCCTTACTATAGGCATCAATTTCGTCCTTTCCATGATCAAAAACGTCATGGAGAAAAAGGTGAATGACAAAGAGTCCGGAATGTGGAATTATTTCTCCAAGGTATTTTCCGATAAGCAGATGGAGATGGATTTTGTTAATCTGGAAGACCCGGATATCAGAAAGCAAAAGCAGAAAGCGGAAGAGAACCTTTTTATGTTCGGAAACGGTTTGGGACAGCTTGTATGGGACACCTCGGGACTTGTGGAGGTATTTATAGGAATAGTTGCTTCTATAGCATTGACAGTATCGTTTTTTACCTCGAAGTCAGGAAATGCCATTATAGATTCACCCATATGGATAGTAGGACTTCTGTTGATAGTTATCCTTTCGGGATTTATCACTTCAAAGCTTAAGGCTAAAGAGCAGAATGTATTTGAAAAATGGACCGAAAGCAATGTATGGTTTAACAGAGCATTCATGTTTTACGGACATGAACTTTATTCGGATTCCGCAAGGGCAAAGGATGTAAGACTATACCGTCAGGACAGATTTGCCGACCGTGAGATGCAGAAGCTGCAGGAAAATAACGAAAAGGATAATGGGCTTTTAAGAAAAATGAGTTCCTGCCAGTCAGGATTGGTATTGTTCAAGGGAATATGTGCCTGCTTATGTTATCTGCTTGTTGTAGCAAAGGCCGGACTCGGAGCATTTGCTGTAGGCAGTATAGTTCAGTATGTAGGGGCGCTCATTAAGATGGTTGAGAGTTTTGGAGAGCTTTCAGATGTTATCTCGGAAAATAAGATATATACGGAGCATCTGGAGAAGCTGTATGAATATCTTGATTTGCCCAACAGGAAAAATACGGGAAATGTTCATATAGATGAGAGCATTCTTAAATCGGAATGTGAGATAGAATTTAAAGATGTGTCCTTTAAGTACCCGAACAGTGATATTTTTGTACTAAAGAATATTAATACAAAGCTGCATATCGGTATGAAACAGGCATTTGTTGGTGCGAACGGTGCAGGAAAGACAACATTTGTCAAGCTGTTGTGCGGACTGTATGAGCCGACGGAAGGGCAGATACTGTTAAACGGCAAGGATATCAGGGAATATGATTACGAAGAATACTTAAGGTTTTTCTCCTTTGTGTTCCAGGACTTTAAGCTTTTGGCATTTCCTCTGGGACAGAATATTGCTGCCAATATTAATTATGATAAGGCTAAAGCAGAGGATTGTCTTGATAAGGCTTCGTTTACCGACAGATTAAAAACCATGCCGGATGGACTTGAAACATACTTATATAAAGATGTTTCCGAGAAAGGTGTTCAGATATCGGGTGGTGAAGCTCAGAAGATAGCACTGGCCAGAGCACTCTACAAGGATTCACCGATAATAGTTCTTGATGAACCGACTGCTGCTCTTGATCCTATCGCAGAGGAGGAAATATACCGTAACTTTGACAATATAGTAAAGGATAAAACGGCTATCTATATCAGCCATAGATTATCATCCTGTCAGTTCTGTGATGAGATTACTGTTTTTGATAAAGGCGAGATCATCCAGAAAGGAAAACATATCGATCTGCTGAAAGATACTCTCGGGAAATATTCCCAGTTATGGAATGCACAGGCAAAATATTATCAGAACGCATAATTTCAACACCCCTTCAGTTGGTTGCTGAGGGGGTGTTCTCTGATTGATTTTCCTCTTCCGATTCATAAAAAGAATTCCACAGCTCATTTATTTCCGGATCATTTATGAATTTCAGCATAGTTTCTACGCTTTCCTTGGCACTGTCGCCCAGGATATCGCGGGATATAACTGTAAAATCTTCCGGAACATCAAAATTTAATTTTCCAACCCCGTAATTCGGTGCAGAATCAAATCTTTTTGTATGATATACCGTTTTCTTTATTAACTCTTTAGCCTCATCCTTGTTTCCCATTTTCAAAGAAACTGCAGCAAGCAGTATATATCCCATCGAATACTCTTTGTCGACAAAACTGATCGTGTTATTCTCAAATATCCCTTTTATCAGATCCAATACCGTTTCAATCAGTTTTTTTGCTGCAGAATATTTGTTTTCCGCACATAACACGGCTGTATATCCAAGGATAGAATTACTTATTGTACTATATCCCGAGAACACTCCCTGAATAAGATACGGGGCAGCCTCCTTATGTTTGTTCAGATATAATGCCATTATCAAGCCTATATTATCACTGAACATCCTGTTTGGATTATGCTTTTTGAGCATATCAACAGCCTTTTCATATTCTCCTATAAGTAAGTATACAGTCGCCATATTTCCCAGAATAGTCTCTTCGCTTATACTGGGATCAGTGTTTTGGTCGATCAAAATCCTTGCCTGTTCATACAATTCAAGCGCCCTTCGGCATTCTTTTTCCTTTCCGTTTCCAACACCAAAGAAAACGTATATACCGGCACAAGCATTTACCGCAGCAAAAGAATTCGGATATTTCTTAAGCAGTTTCTCTGCTTCCGTTAACGCTTCACGATCCGAATTACGACACATTTCTTCCATTCTCTCAATAGTCGATTTAATGTGATTATCTTTCATCTTATAGCCCAATAACACATCCACTGAGGTGTTAAAGAAATCGGCCATCTCCACGATCAGAGTTATATCAGGTATCGACATTCCTGATTCCCATTTGTGTACCGCACCGGTCGTAACTCCCAGGACCTCTGCCAGCTGTTCCTGTGTAAGCCGTCTCTCTTTCCTGAATTTTCGAATGTTTTCAGATAGTTTTATATCCACTCTGTCTTCTCCTTCGTGCTCAATTAATGTTCTTATTGTGATACAGTATAAAGCGCATGGAAATATCCCTGTTTCTCCATTAGTTCATCAAAGCTTCCGAATTCCTCCACTTTTCCGTCCTTTAAAACCAGTATACCGTCATAACGTTTAAGCAGGTTTTCTTCCAAAGAGTGGGTTACTACGATTCGCGTAATCCCCTCAAGATCCAGGATATCGTTTGAAACCTGCCATGCGGTCTGTGCATCCAGGGCTGCAGTTGCTTCGTCAGCCAAAAGTATCGAGGATTTCTTAAGCAGACTTCTTGCAATAGATATCCTTTGCTTTTCTCCTCCGGAAAGTCCGCTTCCGTTCTCACCGCAAAGAGTATCCTCTCCTCGTTTTGCTATCAGCTCATCCAGATGAGCGTGCTTAATCGCTGCTTCAAGTTCTTCTTCGGGAAACTCCCTGAACATCGTTACATTGTCGCGGATAGATGCATTAAAAACAAATACATTCTGCTGGATGACCGAAATTGCGTCATACAAAGATTCTGCCTTTATATCCCTGATCTCCTTACCATCCATAAGGATATTACCCGTGTAATCAGGACTCGAAGCCATTATCAGATTCAGCAAGGTCGACTTTCCGCTTCCGCTTGCTCCGACTATCGCATAAGCAGCTGAGGCCTTAAACCCAGCAGAAACATTGTGAAGTATTTCTTTCTCCTTATCATACCCAAATGACACCTCCTTTAATAAAATTTCACTGTTTAATGATTTAAGTTCTTCTGTTCCGCTCTTTTCATTGTTCTGCTCCAAAGCATCAGCCAGTTTCTTTACCAGACCCAATGAAGCCTTGCGTCCCGCAAGCAATCCGGGCAGAGCTGCGATCGGCTGTATCATGAAGTTCATAAGATTGACAAACATCATTACAGTACCTGTAGTCAGATCGTATCCCGAAATGATAAGATATGTTCCCACAACAAATACTCCTGTCTGTGCAAGCATACCTGCCATGGAGCCTATAAGACCGACTATGGTCTTAATGCGTTCTTTCGAAAACTTTGAGCCCTCAAGTTCTTTATTCTGAGCGGAAAACATCTTAAAGATTTCTTTTTCTGCTTTAAAGCTCTTAATAACGGAAAATCCTCCCAGACAATCGGTAAGTACTGCCGTAAAATTCTTGTTCTGTTCAGAAACTTTCTTTTCAGCGGTAACCATTTTTTTGCCGGTAAGCAGTGAGGCCAAAAGCGGAAGGATCGTTACTCCGACTGCAACCGCCGTAAATAATGGCGAATACCAGATCATCAAAGCAATAGACCCAAAAAACATTACCGACATTGTAAACAGCGAAAGAAGCTGGGACAGATAATTTGTTTCTATGCTTGTTGCGTCGTTTGTAAGTGCAGAAAGGTAAGTTGCTGTACTCTCATCACGGAATGTAGCGATACCTTTTCCCATCAGCTTATCAAAAGCCATGTTCTTATACTGTATCATGGCTCTTCGGATAAAAGCAGGACGTGTTGAATAATCAAGCATAAATGCCATTATCATCAACACCAGAAAAACACCCACCAATATCATGTCCATTCCAAACGACATCGATCCGGGTTCATCAGCAGCTGTATCTATCAGTGCTTTTAAAAGCCATGAAATTATCAAGCCTCCAAATCCTGAAAAGAAAGCCGAGAATGCCGCTAAACCAAAAAGCAGTTTATTGTGATGAAAAAACTCTCCTCTTAATTGCTGATATAGTGTTTTTTCGTTTTTCATAATTGAATTCCTCCGAAACTGATCATCATGGTTATATATTAAACTCTGTTCTGAGATAATTCCATACATTATCAGTACCATTAGGATATTTATTTTTATACCAGTAGTATAATTTTACAAAATATTATCGGTTATGTCAATCCGGTTTAATTCCATGGTAATTCCATATTTCTTATTTGATAATTAGAAATTTAGGGGTTGACAAATATAATTTTCTGTGGTATTTTACAAACTAACATAAGAAAAGCAATGACGGAAAGAGTAATTCATTACGAATCATCCAGAGAGAACGGCGGTATGGTGAGAGCCGTTTATGAGGACGATGGACGAAAACCATTCCTGAGCTGTAAGGCCGAAATTTAGTAAGCGTTACCGTGTGCTCGCGTTAAGAGATAGGATTTGATAGAATCTGAAGTGAAAAGTTAAGGTGGAACCGTGCTAATTGCACCCTTAGGATACATATATATGTGTCTTATGGGTGCTTTTCTTATGTTGTAACACTATTCGATGAAAAAACTTTACAACAGGAGGAAAAAGTTATGAGCAGAAACGAAATGAATTTTGAAAACGAGCAGTACAGGAAGATTTACTGGCACACATGTTCCCACATCTTAGCCCAGGCTGTAAAGCGCCTGTATCCGGAAGTTAAGCTGGCTATAGGACCTGCGATTGAGAACGGATTTTACTATGATATGGATGCCGATTTCGGTTTTAACCCCGAGATACTGGAAAAAATCGAGAACGAAATGCGTCTGATCTGCAAAGAAAAACTGGAACTGAAAAGATTTGAACTTCCAAGGGAGCAGGCTCTTGAGTTAATGAAGGATGAGCCTTATAAGGTAGAACTCATAAATGACCTGCCCGGAGATGCAGTCATATCGTTTTATAGCCAGGGTGAATTTACAGACCTGTGTGCAGGACCGCACCTTGAGTCAACAGGCATTGTAAACGGAGACGGCATTAAGCTTTTGTCTTGTGCCGGAGCATACTGGAGAGGTGACTCAAACAGGGAGTCATTGCAGAGAATATACGGCATAGCATTTCCTGAAAAAGAGAAACTGGAAGAATATCTTGTACAGCTTGAGGAGGCAAAGCGCCGTGACCATCGTAAGATTGGAAAGGAAATGGGACTGTTTTTCCTGGCTGATGAGGGCCCCGGATTCCCGTTCTTTATGCCCAAAGGATTAGTACTTAAAAATACTCTGATAGAATATTGGAGGGAAATACATAAGAGATACGGATATGTTGAGATATCTACACCTATGATGCTGAACAGAGATCTTTGGGAAAGATCCGGACACTGGCAGCATTATAAAGACAAAATGTATACAACTGTCATTGATGATACGGATTTTGCCATAAAACCCATGAACTGTCCCGGTGGTATGCTGGTCTACCGGTCAGAGCAGCATTCATACAGAGAGCTTCCCTTACGTGTCGGCGAACTCGGTCTGGTACATCGCCATGAACTATCAGGCACACTTCACGGTCTTTTCAGGGTAAGATGCTTTACACAGGATGATGCTCATATTTTCATGACATGGGATCAGATGCGCGATGAGATAAAGAATGTTATTAAACTGTTTGACGAAGTTTATTCTGTTTTCGGTTTGTCATATCAGATAGAGGTTTCCACAATGCCCGAGGATCATATGGGCGATCTTGAGACATGGGATTTTGCAACAAATACATTAAAAGCAGCCTGCGATGATATGGGTAAAAGCTATGTAATAAACGAAGGTGACGGCGCTTTCTACGGACCTAAACTGGATTTCCATCTTTCTGATTCTTTGGGCCGTACATGGCAGTGCGGAACAATACAGCTCGATATGCAGCTGCCCGAACGTTTTGAACTGGAATATATCGGAGCTGACGGCAAGAAACACCGTCCGGCCATGATACACAGGGTTGTATTCGGTTCTATCGAGCGCTTTATCGGCATTATCACAGAGCAGTTTGCCGGTGCTTTCCCTCTGTGGCTGGCTCCCGTGCAAGCTATAGTTTTACCTGTAACAGACCGTGCCGGTGAATATGCGGATGGTATTGCCAAACAGTTGGAAGCATCAGGATTCAGAGCTGAGGTTGATCACCGTCCCGAAAAACTCGGATATAAGATCCGTGAGGCTCAGGGTCAAAAAATCCCTTATATGATAATTGTTGGTGATAAGGATATGGAAAACGGGACAATTTCTGTAAGACATCGCGCAGGAGAAGATTTAGGTGCGCTAAAGTACGAAGAATTTGAAAAGATCATCCGTGAGGAAAGAGACAGCAAAGCCGTAAAATAGGCAATAAATAATACCACCCCTCAACTGATTGCTGAGGGGTGTTATGGTTGTATCGCAGGTATAAATAAAAAAGTCGACCTCAATGGCCGACTTCTTTCTATATATACAGACAGCTGTGCTATTTTTTAGCAGGCAATATTAAAAGGTATTGCCTTTTCGGGATTGTTGATATCTGTCTTACCGCTTGTTACGATTGCTTTTGTAAGTAACTGATAGTTCTCATTTCTTGACTGGATCCTGTCCATAGCGGCTCTGATGTAACGTCTGTTAGCTATAACGTTAACGATCGATCTGAAAAGTGATGTATGATTTAACATCTTATCAAGTGCTGCGTAATCCTCTTCACATACGATACCTTCAGCAAAACTCTGTATCTCGATATTCTCTATTCCCTGAGCCTTCATTTCCTCAAGAACAGCATGAGCTCTTTCAACATCGAAAAGTGCAGCGTAATCAAAATGTGCAAACTCAGGCTTTGTATACTTCTTATCAAGATAGTATCCTGTAAAATAAGCCTCACGGTCTGTCAATTTGATACCGTACATTGAATTATTGATGCTCTTTCTGTTTACCCAAGTTTCAGGCTTAACATATTTTCTCATTAACATAAAAATCTCTCCCCTCGTACCTAAGCACTCTAATATCTTAGGTTATTAGACTTTTTTCCCTCTTGATGGTTGAGATTATAACGCGGCATAATTCAAAAATCAAGATGGTGAATTGTGGATTTTCACCAAATACGAGGGGTGATTTTTGTGCAACTTTCACAAAAGGCTCTGTATAGCATCAAAAATGAAAGTATATTGAACCTTAATTTTGTGTAAATTGTGCAAAAAATTTGCTCAACTATGTTTAGCCAAGTATTTAGACGCACTCTCCATATCCTTAACAAATACGCCTTTACAGTTTTCACCCAGGAAATCTTTCATTTCACGGAGTTTATCAGATGAAGGATCAATAACGATTACAAGTGGTTTATCATTTGTCAAAGCACCTTTATTATCAACCGGTTTCTGCGGTTCCTCATTTACGAGCAGGCTTTTATCAAGATATTTCCTTAGTATTTCCTCCAACTCCTGATAGATAACAGGCTTAGACAGATAATCGGTAAAGCCTTCCTTTATATATGCATCCTTTGCATCAGCAACAGCATCTGCCGTAAGAGCGATGATGGGAGTAATATCAGCCAGCTGTTCATCTCTGATGATTTTCAGAGTTTCCGTACCGGTTTTCCCGGGCATCATTTGGTCAAGGAGTACTGCATGATATGTATGCTCCTTAAGCAGCCCGATGCATTCATCTCCGGACTCTGCAGTCGTAACCTGTATTTTTGTCTTTTTAAGTAATCCTTTGAGCACCTTGAGGTTCATATCATTATCATCTACCACAAGGATATGTGCATCAGGTGCTATCAGGGAAGGTTTATACTCTTCTTTCTTTTCCTGAAGCTTTGCAAGATTCTCAACAAAATCGCCTATAGGCTTTTCATCCATCACCTTCTGGACCATGGTAGCAGTAAACGTGGTACCCTTTCCGTACTCGCTTTCTACCTCTACACCGCCATCCATCATCTCTGAAAGCTGTTTTGAAATATTAAGGCCAAGTCCGGTTCCCTCGATATTCCTGTTTTTGTTTTCTTCTAGTCTCTGGAAAGAACTGAACAGCTTTTCCATATCTTCGGGACGTATGCCTATACCGGTATCTGCAACACGGCACTTTAACTTCTTACTTTCCCTGTCAAATGAGACATTAACAGTTACACTGCCTTCATGAGTATATTTTATAGCGTTATTTATCAGGTTAAGCATTATCTGCCTTATCCTGATCTCATCACCCCATAATACAGAAGGAATTGACGGAGATATTTCAAGATTATATTTCAGGCCCTTATCCGTAGCCTTTTTCATAGTCATGTTTATCAGATCGTTTAATACGGATGACACATTATACTCAACCGGAGCCAGCTCCATCTTGCCTGACTCGATCTTGCTCAGATCAAGGAGATTGTTAATTATGGATAAAAGCGTTTTGCTGGCACTCTGGATATCCATGGCATATTTTTCTACTGTTTTGCCCGGATTTTCCCTGAGTATCATTTCATCCATACCGATTATGGCATTCATAGGAGTTCTGATTTCATGAGACACATTAGCTAAAAATACGCTCTTGGCACGATTTGCCTTCTCTGCAACTCTTGCTTCCTCTTTAATACGTTCATTTTCAGCCGCCTGTATCCAGTAGAATATCTCTTTAACGCTTCTGCTTGTAAGACTCAGATAAAGCAGGAAGCCAAGTACGGAAAAAGTAAGTGTATTCATTATATCCGTACTGAATGCAGAACTGCTTTTGATACTGTGGCTCATAAGAAGGTATACGGCAGTGGATAAAAAAACAATAATTCCCATCCGATAAGGCTTATCCGTAACAACCAGTGGTACAAGTGCCAGAAAAACGACAATACTTGTAGAAGGTGAATCGGCATTTGAAGGCTGTACACTCAGCACCATACCATATGCTATAACGGTAAGGACAAATACATAGCAATATAAAAGTGAAGTAATTTTTGCATAGTTCTTTATGCGCTCTCCCGTAAGAGATAATATAATACCACCGACTATCAATACCCAGTAGGCAGCAAGATTATCTGTCCCCAGGAAGAAATTGAGCGCAAGAAAAAAAACACCCAAAACCATTATTCCGACTGATGTCTTCGCTACAAGGTTAACATTTCGCTCCATGATCAGGGTGTAAATACTGTCAAATTCTTCTTTTTTCAGTCCACAGTATAAGAAAAGATTTTTGTTCAAAAAACCTAACTTCTTCATGAGACACCTTTCTGTAATACAGCTCTTGCTATTCGATGCCCGGGTAGATTTCTTTTATAATATCTGTTGCATCGTCATACATAAAATCATCTATCAGTCCGATAGCTTCTTTTAGCTTATCGCGCTGTGTGATCCTAAAAGGATATCCTGAAAGTTTCACGGCAAGCTCTTTAGCCAGGCTGTCATCAAAATCATCAAGTGCCGAAAGAAGCTGCTCGCAAACCTCTTTTGCCTCCTCCGCAGATATTTCGTCTGCAGGATGCACTTCTTCCAGATCTCCGATCGGTTTAAGCCTCTCAACCAGTTCAGTATATGCCTGTAATACCGCCTCATGTTTTGCCTCAATGACAGATATATTGTTTTCACGGGCTGCCGACTCAAGTTCTTCGAAAGACCGGCTCAAATCATTGGCACCGATCATTTTAGCATTACTCTTTAAGGCATGGACGGCTATCATATAACTGTTATAATCCTTACTTGCATAATACTCCGCAATTTTTTCATTATTTTTATCATGATTCTTATAAAAACGCTGAACGGCAGAGATATAGTTTTCCTCTCCACCAGTATACTCTATTCCTTTATTAATATCAAGACCTGTGCCCTGAATCATATCAATTATATGTTCCAATGTCATTACTCCCCGCCTTGTTATCCAAGTACATCAATTATCTTAGCTATCAGTTCCGATTTTTTAACCGGTTTTATGATAAAACCCTGTGGCTTTAATTCAGCCAGTATATCAAGGATGGCATTTCTTTCCGTCATACCGGTCAAAAATACTATAGGGATTTCGGCGTACTCTTCTGTTTCACGAAGTTCCTTGGCAACGTCAGAGCCGTCTTTTTCAGGCATCAGATAGTCCAGCAGGATAAGGTCGGGTACCTTTTTCTTTAGGAATTTAAATGCATCGTTACCGGATCTGACAAGTGTTACATCATAAAACTCTCTAAGGAGCTCCCGGATCTGTAAAAGCTGGTCGGTATCATCATCAACTACCAGAATATGCTTTCTCTTAAATTCTTTCTCCGGTCTTTCATTGACAAATTCACGTACCCTGGTCTGACTCTCCTCCTGCTCCTTTGCTACTTCGCTTTCAATACTTACCAGTTTATCATAAAGAGCATCTAAAGAAACAGGCCTTGAAAGCAGATAGGCCCTGTCCAATCTGGTATATCTCAGGAAGAGTTTTTCATCCTTTTCGTTTGCGATTACTATGGTTATGCAGTTTCCTTTATGTGTACCGTTTTTCAACAGATCAAACGGTTTGATCGACTCCGATGTTTCTTCGCCCAGACATATGATGACCACCTCGGGGGATTCATCCAAAAGAGTATCAAATATAGCTGCATTTGTAGGCTCACATCTGACAACCGTATACCCCTTGTCTGTAACAAGATGCTCGTGCAGATCTGAAGCAACCTCTTCATTTTTCCCTGTAACAAGTATCTTAAATTCCATAGTCATAACCTCATATTTTCCTTTAATATATATTATATCGGATAAGTTCGCAAAAAACTAAACCATAAAAAAGAAAATAAAAACGGAGTGTTCCCCCCGGACACTCCGTTTCTATTACATGCTTGCTCTGTAAATAGCTAACATATCATTTTCATTAAGAAGCTTGGCAGAACCCATCTCTCCGCCTACTCCTACCGCACACTTATGTGCCATGGTAACCAGATCTTCCTCGGTAGCATTTACTCCAAGCTCTCTTAAGTTCGTAGGCATCTTGATCTCTCGGTAAAAATCTTCCATAGCCTCGATACCCTTTAACGCTATCTCTTCATCCGTACCTGTATCCTCAACATCCATTACATTGATCGCAAATTTCTTAAATCTCGGCAGGCACTCCTTAAACACATACCTAGCCCAACTGCCCCATATAGCAGCAAGTCCTGCCCCGTGAGCCACGTCGTACAGACCTCCGAGCTCATGCTCCAGCTTATGTGTCATCCAGTCTCCGCCATCATTTCCGCATCCGGTAAGTCCGTTATGTGCCAGGCTTCCTGCCCACATAACTTCAGCACGCGCATCGTAATCCTTAGGATTCTTTACCAGCACCTTAGCATTTTTCATGACTGTACGGATAAGACCTTCTGCCAGAGCATCTGTTATTTCCATGTTTCCACCGTTTGTAAAATAACGCTCCATGGTATGCATCATAATATCGGTACATCCGCAGGCAGTCTGATAATCGGGCAATGTCATGGTAAGCTCGGGATTCATTATGGCAAACTTCGGTCTGCAGTAGTTACTGCTGTATCCACGCTTTACAAGGCCTTCTTCCTTAGTGATAACCGATGAATCACTCATTTCGCTTCCTGTTGCAGCCAATGTAAGTATTACTCCCAAAGGAAGACATCCGGTAGCCTTTCTCTTATAATCATAGAAATCCCATACATCGCCTTCATTGGCTACGCCATAACCGATAGCCTTTGCAGAATCGATAGCACTGCCGCCGCCTACTGCTAAAAGGAAATCAACGCCTTCCTTCTTACAAAGCTCTATACCTTCATAAACCAGGCTTAGATGTGGATTCGGTACTGCCCCGCCCAGTGTAATATATGTAATCCCCGCTGCATCCAGAATATCCGTAACCTTCTTTAATAATCCGGTACGGATAACACTTCCGCCACCGTAATGGATCAGTACCTTTTTACCGCCGTATTCCTTTATAAGGTCGGCTACCTGCAATTCGGTGTCCTTGCCGAAAACCACCTTGGTAGGTGTATAATAGTTGAAATTAAACATTGAATTCTTCTCCTTCCGTTTTCTTTTTTCTATAACGAATTATACTCTGATTATTTTATAAAACAATGTATTATGCTGTGATAAATACAAAATAATCCATTTCATATTTTATTATTCTTTTCTATTATTATGTCAATGATAAAATATACGGATGGCATATCAACGAAAGGATGCTCTTATGAAGACACTCTGGGAACTCACTAAAGAAGCCGCACGATATAAAGGCCTATATATCATAGCAATACTCTCGACATTTTCACTTACAGTGATAAATCTGTCAGCTCCAAAAGTACTTTCTGCCATGACAGGATATGTCGAAAAGGGCATGGATGATGAAAGCCTTTCTTCAGTAAAGCTGTTAGCTCTCATATTACTTGGATTATATCTTTTGCGTGTACTTTTCAGATTTTTGAGCAACTACCTCGCTCACAGGGCTGCATGGTATCTTGTAGGAGACCTGAGGAGCCGTCTCTACAACAAACTGCAAAGCCTTGATCTGGGATTCTTTCATGATAAGCAGACCGGTGACCTTATGAGCCGTGTTGTTAACGATACCAGAGATTTCGAGCTTCTTTATGCTCATATGATACCGGATCTCATCACCAACTTTGTTACATTTACAGGTGTGCTCATAATACTCCTTTCCATCAACTGGAAGCTGGCTCTTATCACCTGCTGCCCCATACCGCTGATACTTATCTCCGGAGTTATATTTGCCAAAATCGTACGGCCATTCTTCCGTGCATCACAAAAGGTTATGGGCGACCTCAATGCACAGCTTCAGGACAGTCTCTCCGGTCTGCACGAGATCCAGGCATTCGGTCAGGAATCCTATGAGGGAGAAAGAGTCCGTCAGAAGAGCTTTGAACAGGTTATCGCCATGCTCCGTGCACTAAAAGCAAGTGCCATCTTCCATCCCTGTGTCGAACTGCTTTCCTCAGCAGGTACAGTCCTGGTAGTTTTCTACGGCGGATATCTTGCCTACAGCGGACAGATAAGCGTAGCGGATATAGTTGCATTTGTTTTATATCTTTCTCTATTCTATGCTCCCGTATCAGGCCTTGCAAATCTTCTCGAAAACCTTCAGCAGTCTCTGGCAGGTGCCGAACGTGTTACCATGATACTTTCAACACCGTCGGCCATTCAAAATGAAAAGGATGCTGTAGATCTGAAAGATGTTAAGGGTGCTGTCAGCTTTGAAAACGTATCATTTAACTATGAAAATAAAATACCTGTATTGAGAAACATTTCATTTTCCTGTGAACCCGGTATGATGGTAGCTTTAGTCGGACCTACCGGAGTAGGAAAAACTACTGCGACACAGCTCATATCACGCTTTTATGATCCTGTCGAAGGCCGGATCCTGATAGACGGACAGGATATAAAAAAGGTAACCCTGGAAAGTCTCCGTCACAACATATCGCCGGTACTCCAGGATACCTTCCTGTTTAACGGCTCCATAGCAGAAAACATCGGCTACGCACGTCCCGATGCCAGCAGGGAAGAAATAGAAAAAGCAGCTAAAGCTGCCAATATTCACGAAGACATCCTATCAATGCCTGACGGATATGAAACACAGGTAGGCGAAAGAGGTTTGAGATTATCCGGAGGACAAAAGCAGCGTGTAGCCATAGCTCGTGCAATACTCCGTAACAGCCCAATTATCATACTGGATGAAGCCACAGCATCCGTCGATGTACAGACCGAACGTCAGATACAGGCAGCCATAAGCGAGCTGGCAGGCAAACGTACCATCATAGCCATTGCACATCGTCTTTCCACCATCATGAATGCAGATCTTATTCTTGTTATCCATGAAGGCCGGATCGTTGAACAGGGAACACATTCAGAACTTATGGCACTTAATGGCTTCTATTATAAGATGCAGCAAGCCGGACAATAAAAAATAAACGATCATCGTAACTCTCGGTGATCGTTCATTTTTGTAAGAGTTCTATTAATTTAAAATAGGTCTCCTTGTACATATCCTTTCTGCTATGTTCAAGCAGATATACAAGATCTTCATGGGTAGCCTGATCTTTAAATGTTTCTGCCATATAGGGTGCATAACGTCTACCGGCAGTTTCTTCCAGTTCTTTTTGGAAATCATCCAAGGTTTTTCCTACACGATAGCTTCGGCCTACCCCGTCGGTCGCTGCATCAAGGCTGTCTGATACGCTCACGATATCTATTATCATCCTGTAAGGACTTTTTGAGATATCAAAGTCATCAGGATACCCTCTGCTTCCGTCGTACCATATGTGATGTCCACGGATCACATCCACATAATTTCGTGTAGATTCAAAACGTTCTGCAAGGTCGGCTCCTCTGTCCGGATGGCTTTGAATTAGTTCGAATTCAGAATCCAAAAGCCTTCGGCCATACATTGCAATGGTATCAATAATGTAAAGCTTGCCAATGTCATGAAATAGTGCCGCATACCATGCATATTCAAGTATTTTACTCTGATTCTCCAATACCTTTTCAACAGTATCGCAACCCGGGAAACCACAAAATACTTCCGGTTTTAAAAAGATAAGATGCCTGCACAGACAAACACATATCTTTGCTACCATGTTCGAATGTATATAGGTAGGCGGATGCATAGCTGCCATGGAATGGATACAGAAGTTATGGATCTGAATCCCGCCTGGTAACTCGACAAAGCTTTCAAGCAGAGATGAAAGGGCATTTACGTACTGCCCCAGGTTTTCTCTTTTTGGTGCCTTGAACAAATAACGGATGACATCCATGGGAATACCGTACAGTATTCCTTCCATTTTTTCTGTAAGCCTGTAAGGCTGCTGTTGTTTGAGCCCTGAGAGTACAAAGAAAAGAACATTTCCAATGCTTAAATTAGGTATTATGCCGCTGTAGGAGTAATCTGTGGCATTACGGTTTTCATAAATATCTATTACATTTTTTAAACTCCGGTCAAATTCCGGACTGTTTGTATAAAATGATGTATATAGTTGAAGCTCGCGGATAGAAAGCAGAAACAATTCTCTTTCAGCTAAATTAGGACATTCCGCCCATTCTTTTTCCAACTGCATGGCACAAGTATGAGCCTCTTTATAAAGTTCCTGAGAAAGCCCCTTAATGAGACCAAAAGCTGCAATGTAGGAATGAATATATAATTTCGCTTTTTTTAGGCTTTCTTCTGTGAGCAGGACCTTATAAAATGGCTCGTCCAGGATATCTGATATACGGTCCAGCCATTTCTTCTGTGCTGTAGCCAGCTCCATATTTACACTGCTTGGTGCCTGTGGTCTGGTATTGTACATGGATGTTCCGTTAATGGCGAGCATAATAAGAGTATCCCTTGATTTTTCGGAAAGTTTAGGGAATACCTTTCGATCCAGATATGAAAATGCCTCCACATAATATGTAACTGATTCGTCCAAAAGTTTTTGCCATTCGTGTGGATTACTCCGGCCGCAATAGTAAAGCCTGGTATAAAGAATGTCTACCCGGCGTTCCAATAAACGGATCCATACTTCTATGTCATTACGACTGCTTTTTAGTGTTGGGAGCTGTTTTTCTTCTTTCCTGAAAAGGAAATCGCTGATCAATTCTGAGAGATGTAAGTCTATCTCCGTAGCCAGTGAACCATCGGCAAGCATTCTGTTTAATTCATTCAGATTTTCTGTTTCTTCCTCTGTAAGTGAGCCTGCTTTATTTAGCAGTGGAAATAATGTTTCATCCAGCATAATACGGTTTTCACAAGCATAGTCACCTATTTTTTTAAAATTTGAGAGCAGAAGGCGACTGTAATCCTCCGCTATACTGACATCTTCCAAAGAAGGCGTTGAAAGAAGGCGCACTTTTCTCATGCGCTCTACATAAGTCATAAATTGTTCACGCAGTTTATCACCTTCCATGTAGTAACCATACCCCCCTTCAGCAAATATCAGTTTGTATATTATACCATTTTTTTATATTTGTATCAACTAATTTTCATTTTACTAAATGAGGTAATTAAACAAACGATAAATTGATTAATACATTACAGCAGTTGCATATGATGTGATTTTGTGCTATAATAATTTATTGAACTTCTATATGTAACGAGAAGTCAGTTATGTGATTTAATCGTGGGAAGGATCAGTAAATGTCAGATTACTTTATATATTATGCATCTGCGAATATGGTAGGAGCCGTCATATTTGGCATTATGCTTATCCATGACTGTTTAGGTGTAGACAGGCAGGAAAAGCAGATCAAATATGATCAGGCTCTTATTGCGTTTATGCTGTATTTTATATCTGATGTGATCTGGGCAGGCTTTGATTCCGGTGTCTTCCCGGCAAGCAGACTTTCGGCTCTTATCACTAATTTTTCAAATTTCGTAATTATGACCGGCATTATTTACTGCTGGCTCAAGTTTGTATTAGCGGTAGAGGAGGTATCTAACAGGAATTCCATGAAACTTAGGCTTCTGTTAAGCCTGCCTTTTAGGATTTCAGTATTGATTTTGGTCGTTACATATATTATCAATCCTCTGTTACTTATAGATGAAAACCTAAAGTCCACCAGAGTTTTTGACTTGTTCCTTGTCGTTGTACCATATATTTATCTTGTTGCCATTATTGTGTACACCATAAAAAAAGCAAGGCATACCGAAGATCCGATAGAAAAGAAAAAGCATTTGTATATTGGATTTTTCCCGATTTTGGTAGTTATCGGCGGCTTGCTGCAGATGTTGCTTATGCCTACCTTGCCGATATTCTGTTTCAGTTCCAATATTTTTATGCTTATTTTCTTTATAAAGTCAATAGATTCGCAAATATCTACCGACCCGCTGACAAAGCTTAACAACAGAGGCCAGTTTGCCAGATATATTTCTCAGGAAAGCAATCTGAGGATTGACGGCAGAAAAACATTTGCGATAATGATGGATATCAATGATTTTAAGATGATCAACGATACATACGGACATGCAGAAGGTGACAAGGCTCTGATCATCCTTTCACAGGCTTTGGTACATGCCGTAAGGAATCAGAATATGCCACTTTTCCTCGGACGTTACGGAGGTGACGAATTCGTAATGATAGCCCATCCCGAGGAAAGTCATGAGATTGAAGTCCTTATAGAAACTATCCGGAATTTTGTTGCTGCAAAATGTGCGAAAGAAAATAAGCCATATATTTTATCAATCGGTATAGGATATGATGAGTATCTGGATAATCAAGAAGCCTTTTCAAAATGTATGCGGCGTGCTGATGAGAAACTATATACTGATAAGGAAAATTGTAAGAAGAACGGAAAAAGCACCATCTGCAAATGATCCTGGTGCTTTTTTTGCAGGAGAAAACCGGTATGTTATTTTACAATGCAAAAATATTTCAAGGTGAATACGGATTTAAAAACGGCGGATTTGAGGTCAGGGACGGGAAGTTTATAGATGTATTTTTTGATAAAGACAATTGCACGGATGGTGTTGATCTGGAAGGTAACTATGTAATTCCGGGACTGATAGATATTCATACCCACGGAAATATGAATGCTGATTTTTCTGATGGATCCCGTGATGGATTGGAAACAATGGCCGGCTATTTACTTAAAAACGGCATTACAGGTTTCCTGCCCACATCTATGACATTGCCTTTTGAAAATCTGAAAGAAAGTTTTAAGAATGCGGAGAAGGTTAGCAGAATAAATAGGACCGGGACTTCAAGGATACTTGGGATACATATGGAGGGTCCATTCCTTTCAGAAAAACATAAAGGTGCACAAAATAGTGAATATTTAAAACTGCCTGATTTTGATGCTTTTTGTGAATTACAGAAAGCCTGCAATAATCTGATAAAAATTGTGGATATAGCTCCTGAACTCGAAGGTGCTGAGATCTTTATCAAAAAAGCTGTATCTGAAAATCCGCCAGTCACAGTTTCTTTGGCTCATACGGATGCGGACTATGAGACAGCCAAAAAGGCATTTGAAACAGGAGCACATCATGTTACGCATCTGTTCAATGGCATGCCTTCTTTGCATCATCGTGCCCCGGGTGTTATAGGAGCTGTCGCTGACAGGGATGACATAATCGTAGAACTTATTTGTGACGGATTACATGTACATCCGTCTGTTGTCAGGATGGCTTTTAAGCTTTTCCCTCACAGGATATGCCTGATCTCAGATGCCTTGAGATGCTGTGGTATGCCAGATGGTGAGTATGAACTTGGCGGACAAGAGGTTGTCCTTAAAGCCGGTGAAGCCAGGCTAAAGAATGGTACTATAGCCGGATCTGCCACAAATCTGTTTGAGTGTATGAAAAATGCGATATCTTTCGGAGTCCCGATGGAGCTTGCCATCGAAGCAGCTACCAATACACCTGCCAAATCCATAGGAATGCAGGATAGCATTGGCTCGATAGATGTCGGAAAGTATGCTGACTACATAGTATGTGATAAAGATTTGAATATTTTATCCATATTTAAGGACGGAAATAACTGTATGGACTCCTTTTTTTAGGTCTGTTCCCTTCGTTGTGACCTTATAATACATCCTATTTATGAACAAATCAATATTCAATATTACCCCAAAATGTAGTTTAAGCAACACTTTCATCAACCAGTGTTGCACCAAGATCAAAAAAATATATTTTATCATTCTGTCCTTCTCTTCTTTTGAAAAAACTTTACCCAGTATGGATTCTCATTATCAAATATCTCTTTTTGTTCAGGAGTGAGCTTGTCCGGGTAATCAGTCATAAGATTAAAAACCATTTCCTTGTCAAAGGAAAATTTATGTTCTCCTCCCTGCTCTTTTAACCACCAAACCTTATTATCACGTTTTTTCTTATAGAAGTATCGATCTTCCCCCGAA
>JAEEGG010006058.1_pt1 | contig 28476 bp, 27 predicted proteins | sample 9134161 | NCBI WGS metagenome assembly JAEEGG01 (sample SAMN16246543, study PRJNA631951) | gut metagenome | biome: gut microbiome; feature: rumen; material: CR-attached | host: Bos | place: Iran: Karaj | collected 2018-10 | reverse complement strand
GTCGTCCTCACCCTAGTCGACGGCAAAGTGGTATACAAAAAGAGTTAAAGCAAAGGCCTCAATCACCTCGGAGAAGTGAGACTATGCATGACACTGCACTTTGCGTAGTGCGGTATCGTGATACGATAATAAATACTCCCTGAACCTGAAATAATTTGACCATGATACCCCTACCACGGAAACCCCTCCTAACCACCCTCTTGGCGACTCTGCTGACTGTCGCATGCTCCATCCCCGACAACAGCGACAAACAAATCTTCCGCTACAACGAATCGGCTGGAATCGCAACGCTCGACCCCGCCTTTGCCAAAGACCAAACTATCATTTGGGCTTGTACCCAACTCTACAACGGACTCATCCGCCTCGACGAGCAGTTGCAGCCTCAGCCCTGCATTGCCAAAAGATGGGACGTCAGCCCCGATGGGAAATGCTACACATTCATCCTGCGAGACGATGTCTATTTCCATAAGAACGAACTCTTTGCAACGCCCGACTCCACACGCACGGTCAAAGCCCACGACTTCCTCTACAGCTTCAACCGCATCATAGACCCCGATGTGGCATCGCCCGGAAGATGGGTGTTTGATGAGGTAGACCACTTCCAAGCCATCGACGACACCACCTTCGTCATCTATCTCAAACAGCCCTTCAGCCCGTTTCTCAGCCTGTTAGGTATGGCTTATTGCTCTGTCGTCCCACAAGAAGTAGTGGAGCATTATAGCACCGACTTCCGCCAGCATCCATGCGGTACAGGTCCTTTCCGCTTCCAACTATGGAAAGAGTCGGTCAAGCTGGTTATGAGGAGAAACGAGCTCTACTTTGAGCGTGACAGCCTCGATCGCCCTCTCCCCTACCTCGACGCGGTGGCCGTCACATTCATCGTCGACAAGCAGACCAACTTCCTCGAGTTTATTAAAGGGAATCTCGACTTTATGAACTCTCTCGATGCCTCTTACAAAGACGAGCTGCTCACGCGAACAGGAGAATTAAGAGAGAAATATGCCGACCGTATCGACATGGTCAGCACCCCATTTCTCAACACCGAATACCTTGGATTCCGCATGGAAAAGCCCGACAGTCCCTTGCACGACCGTCGCATTCGTCAGGCTATCAACTACGGATTCGACCGCCGCAAAATGATGAAATACCTCCGCAACGGCATAGGGCAGCCCGGGACAGGCGGCATGGTGCCCTGCGGACTGCCGGGATTCGACACCGTGGGCGACTATGGTTATGAGTACAATCCACAAAAAGCTCTGCAACTCCTTGAACAAGCAGGATATCCCCACGGGAAAGGGATGCCGACCCTCACCCTTTCAACCACCAGCAACTACCTTGACCTTTGCAAATACATCCAGCAGCAGCTCGGGTTGTTAGGTATCAACGTGAAAGTCGACGTCAACCCGCCAGCCGCCCTGCGCGAACAGATAGCCCAAGGCAAGAGCAGTTGGTTCCGTGGCAGTTGGATTGCTGACTATCCCGATGCTGAGAACTATCTATCGCTCTTCTACAGCGGCAATCGCTGTCCGGCAGGAGCCAACTACACCCGCTACTCCAATCCACAATACGACCGCCTATACCGCCAAGCGAAGAGCACCACTGACCCTGAGCGCTGCATCGCCCTCTACCGCCAGATGGACAAGATGATAATGGAGGAAGCTCCCGTCATAGTCCTATATTACGACCAAGTGCTCCATTTCACCCACCGCAACGTCCACGGCCTCCGCAGCAATGCCATGAACGCCCTCGACCTGCGGTATGTCACCATCGACAAAAACTAATAAGGTTACTTATCGTCATTGACGAAATATACACTAGTCCCGCATAACAAACACCAAACACCTAATTCCCCTATTTATAGATACCAATAATGACACTTATTTATCCACCCTCGCAGACCACCTGTCTGCCACATTCCTAATCCATAGAACATATGTCCCTTGGTGCCATCCCTTTCACTTATATGGGTTCAACAAAAATGAGAATTATTAGAATTACAATTTTTGGATTCGAACAATCATTCGATTAAGGCTGTCTGATACTTGACGAGCCACTTCTGGATGCCAATAACTCTCTATATATGGCACAATAACACTATTATATTCTCGACCCTTGCACGTTCTTTCTTCCTTAGGTACTGATATCTGTGCCCTAATATCTGGCTTATTTGAGAGATGAGCTAATACATGAGTTAGGTGCCACGAAGATTTTACATCCAAAGAAATCTCTGATAACAATTTCCTTCCTTGCATTTTCTGCATCACAAATTGTGGCATGCTGTTAATGGTAATACCAAAATAGCTAGCAAATCCTTTTGTGTCAGCCATTAACCAAGCCTCGACCTCATCATAAGCTATGTTAACTATAAAATGCTGAGACTGAATAATTCCATCAAACATTTTTTCCTTTTCGCTGGGAGCGCAGGGTTCATCGTCTAAATCTGTCAACAGAATTACAGGATACATTTGAGCGAGTTTATTAAACTCCTTGATTTTAGATTTAATCTCAGACCCTCTGGCAGGAATACTCTGAAGAATGTTCAAATTGTGGTTGTAATCCCCTATCAACCGCTTTATCACAGCCCTTGTTGCATCATCTTCTCCTACAATAAAAATGTCCTTCATTGAAATAACCATTATTATTGAACATTCATCTGCGACACTGTACTTGGCTTAACATACGGCATAACAGCGTCACCTACTGACATACCCGTATCTATAATAGCCTTAAGTGATGGGATATTAGAAACAACTTCTACCTTTGTACCCTCATCCGAAGTATCCAACACTAAAACTTCAGACATTCTGATTCCCTCATTCGACAACATCTCATAACTATGCGTTGTGACAAAAACCTGTCTTTTTCTGCTTCTCTGAATACTGGCAATATATTCAGGCATTTGCTCTACAATTCCACTATTCAAATTTATTTCAGGTTCTTCCAAAAGAATAATTCCATTACCGTCTGACATAGCAAAAAGAAAGCCTATTAACCTCAGTGTACCATCCGAAAACACTGTTTCGTCCTGCTTACTTCCTCTTTTTCTCCAATGTTTGTACCTTGCCTCTATATGAGGAATTCCCATATCATCTTTCTTGAACGAGAGCTCTTCCAACTGAGGAACTACCGAACTCAAGATTTTACTAATCCTGTTCAGATAGCTCTTACGAGTACGTTCAGGTAAAAGAGAAAGCCTATTCAAAAAATTTCTACCATAGTAGTCTTCTTTACCAGAAGTCAGTAGTGTTGACCCCGATTCTCTTACTAATTGAGGAATCACATTTAGATATTCCACATCCGAGAATGCATTGCGAATTGCACGAAAAGCTCCATTTACAGTAGCCTGCTCCAAGTGTGTATATTTCAGAGTCTCTGTGTCTTCCTTTTCATCATCACTAGACCTTCTTAGTATATTTTCTCTCTTTGTGGCATCATATACAATTTCTTCAAGCACTTCAGCTTGATTCTTCATAATTCCTCCTCCCACATTCTTTATTTTTAAAGAATATTTCCACCGCAGTTCTCCACTCTCCATATCACGAAGTTCTGTTTCTATGAAAATGTCTGTGCGTTGACGTGCTGCAAGACAGCGAATCTTTGTTACGCCTCCTCTTTGTTCTACAGCATTCTGCAATCCTCCTCCTTGCCGTGCAATATCACGCAGGAATCTAATGGCATCCAACAAATTGGATTTTCCTGCGGCATTTGCGCCAATAATAAAACAACGTGGAGAAATATTCACATCACATTCGTGGAAATTTTTCCAATTGAATAATCGCAATCTAGAAATATATAAACCCATGTCTCACTTTATTAAAATTATTTGCAAAAATACAATTTTTTTTCGATATGTATAAAAAAATGCATTTATTGAATAAAACTGTACAAAAAAAATGAACATACACCCCATTCTGCATGACAAGACAAAACATCAAATATAATAAAAGTAAACTACAGATACACATGCGCGACGCCCCCGTCATCATCCTCTACTACGACCAAGTGCTCCATTTCACCCACCGCAACGTCCACGGCCTCCGCAGCAATGCCATGAACGCCCTCGACCTGCGATATGTCACCATCGACAAAAGAACTTGAAAGGTGAAAAGTGAAAATTGAAAATTGAAAAGGCATCCTACCGCGCCAGCCAATTCTCAATTCTCAATTCTCAATTCAAGAACATACCCCGGCTCTTCGAGCCACCCCTCTAAAGAGGGGACGCGCTACACGCGACCAAAGGTATACCACAGTGTCGACGATGACGGCTCCCGCGACGTAAGTCCACTGGACTTCCTTAATCCTCTTGAGAGGGGTGCCGCGATAGCGGCGGGGAATGTTTTGAGTGAGCAAAAAAAAGAGAGAGAGTCCCCACAAGGCCTCTCTCTCGAATAGTCTAATCATGGCCTACAGCGGCGGTTTAGATGCTGCTAAGGTCAAGCGTGGGCATTTGGAGGATAATCTCGGGACGGATGGCATTCCTCATATTTCTCGGAACCGTTCGAGTGGTGATGACCTCGCCTGTGGGGTCCTTAATCGTAATAGTGAATCCATACGCCAAAGCTAATGGACGTAGGGCAAACATAAACACCGTAGGGGATGATGAGAGGGTGACACCGTCGCCACACAGTAGCGTAACCGTTCTTCCATTCGACTTGCTGCCTGAGCCACTCTCGGCCGCAAGCATATCATTAACGTTGATAGTGGTCTCGCCTGTCAGGTTAAACATCGCATCAGTCAACTCGATACTGCCGACGGTACAATTGCCCGTAAGGGGGATAGAGAGCACACCGAAAAGTCCTTGGAAGGTAAACACAGTGCCGCTGCCTCTGTTCGAAGCCGCCATAGGATAGGTATTGGTGGCAAAAGTGCCTTCGGCGTAGGTCTGCGTAGTGGGTACCGTGAAAGTGACACGTCCGTTCTCCTCATCGACATTGGTTACATAGTTCACTGGATAGAATGCCCAATAGGGCTCGTTGGGGTCAATAGAGCCGCCCGTAAAATCGGTATGCGTCGAGCCGCTGCTCATTGCGGTGAAGGTCTGGGTCGCGAGTGTGGTGCCACCCACCATTATCTGGTCGTTGGGACTCCACACAAGGTAGTTACTGGCACCGATCTGTGTCTTGCCGTCAGCTGTAGGCTGGTTCAGCACCGCAGAGATGGTGTTAGTCGGCTTCATTTCGTTCTTTTGGCACGAAGTGGCGCCGAAGGCCACAAGGGCGCAGAGGCCCATTAATCTAATTATCTGTCTCATGGCATCCTCCCTTCTTTAATCCATACCCCACGAGCCTTCGGCTGTTCCAAATTGGATGGCATTGTCGCCACTCAGAGCAGGGTTTTGACCGCTGGCGGTGTAGCCCTTTTCCACACGTGCCTGCAGTTGTTCAATTTGAGGAGGCTGATACTCCCGTTTGGTGCTTTGGGTCATAATAAACATGTATTTAGTTAATAATAAACTGAATAATTGCTCTTCTTGGTTGTAAATGATAATTTGATTTTGCAAAAATACACAAAAATCTTCAATTGACAATACTTTTTACTGTTATTTTGCAAAAAAAACACTGCAAAGCTAGAATCGCCCTCCTCCCGCGCCATGTCACCATCGTAAGAACTGCCCAAACTCCTTCTCAATTCTGAGGTATGTCCACCGAATATCCTTAATCCTGCCTAGTAATAACCTGTGGGTTTACGAGACGTAAGACTGTTGGGGACACTAAAGTTTGTCGAAATTAATCGTGTCGTAGTGGAGTCCGTAGGGCATGTGGTCGGAGCTACGCCAGTCGATGAAGTCGAAGTTGGAGATGTCACTTTCGGGAGTGACGAGCTGATGAACGGTAATGCCTAGTTCTTTACGAACTGTGGTCATGACATACAGCCCTTTGATAAGGCCTTTGGGACCGATGGCAGGACGTATTGTGACGCTGTCGACGCCTTCGAAATATGCCGACTGCTCCTGCCAGGAGTAGGTGCCCTCGCCTACCCGGCCGAAATTGCGCAGTGCCGACAAAGCCACTTCCATGTCGTGGTAGACGACTAGGCTGTCGGTCAGCTCTATGGCATTGAGGTTGTCGATGCTGATATAGTATTTGCCACGATACTTGACCACGGGATACCACATCCGCGGCACGTCGCCTAACTGTTGATGATGAAGCACGGGACATTTTGTGCGCAAATCATTGAAAGCATCAGAATAATACACTTCCGTGCCTTCTGCTCCATACATCCAATGGGTATAACGGTGCAGATGCTGGAGATAGCCATTCCACGACTTAGGACGGACGAAATAGGAGGAGGTGTAGACCTGATAGCCTCTGCATGTATCGCACTGATAGTATGAGTATTCGCGATAGAGGTAATTGATAGAGCCTTCAACGAAAGGCTGGTCGGTGGCGAAGACCATACCTCTCTCCCACTTGCTGACCAATGGAAGAGACTTGGGCTTACCATCAATTAGGATGGTAAGGGAGGAGGAGTCAGCGGCTAGTTTTGGCACCGCGTATTGGGCAAAGACAGAGACACAATAGATTACGCCCAGAAGGAGGAGTAAGAGTTTTTTCATAGAAGGGATAGATTTGATAGAGGGGGGTAGAGGAGAGAGTTTCCTTTAGTGCTTTTTAAGGTAGAGGTCGAATATGTTCATTTTCGACCATTCGGTTTGGGGGACGGCCCTGTCGGTGCAGGTAGCATCGTATTGCATGACGCGACCCGAGAGGGCGGCATCGACAAAGGCGCAGAACTCGTCGATGGTGGGCGGCAGTGCGATGGCTATCTCATGGCCGCGGTCTTCGAAACGCATGACCCAATAGTTATATTTGTTTTTGGCGAAGACTTTCGCCACACTCTTTGTTCCGAAAAGCGAGGTGCCGAGCGAACCACGGAAGCGGCGGTAGTTGACAATCTTGTCGGAAGTACCATGGAACATGCATGTTGGAGCGGGAGCAGAGGCATATTTAAGCGCATTGTTGCGACACATAATGCCACCGGCATAGGGTATGACGGCGGCAGGGACGAAGCCTGCGGGGAGGTGTGATGCAGCGGGCAACTTATTCACACGGCTGTAGTCGGTTTGCAGCACGGTGATGGCGCCAGCACTGCAACCGGTGAGCACTATCTTGGTGGGGTCAATTTTCAACTCGCCAGCATGGTCCCATAGGTAGGCGACGGCATCGGAGCAGTCCTCGATGGCATAGCGGATGGCGGTGTCGAAGAGGGTATACATCTTGAGCAGAGGCACTTTAGGGGCATGTTTCAGGTATAGACGATAGTCGATGGCGACAGCCACGAAACCCCTGTCGGCCAGCAATTGACAGCATTGTGCGGAATACTTGTCATTGCGTTGACCCGACACAAAACCACCCCCAAAAACATACAAAACACAAGCATGATCAGCCCTCGGATGGGAAGGTTGATAGACATCAAGTTTCAAGTCTACCGTATCGCGATGAGCAAAAACATACGTCTGCTGAGCATGGCTCGCACCTAGAAGCAGCAGCACAACAACCACAGAAATAACACGTTTCATAAGCAATAAATGCATTAATTAATTATTGCAAAGATACACTTTTTTCGTGACATACCACAAATGATAGAACATATGCAAGTCAAAGTCTGCCATTTGGAAAAAAAGTTGTATCTTTGCATTTTCTTATTATAAAAAATATCTATTATGAAACAACGCATTACCATATTCTTACTATTGACGGCGCTATTGATGGCGGCGTGCAGCAAAGATGATTTTATGGAGTTGCGCCACCCAATTGTGATGGAAGGTGAATTCGACCCAGTATTTGGCATACCTGTGGCAAAGATGTCGGCAGACGTAGCTACAATGGTTGGCATGCTCGACTTCAACCAAGACGTGACTGTGTATATCGGCGAAGATGACATTGTGTCGTTTAGATACTACTACAACCCTCACTTCACCATGTCGTGGACTGCCAGCAAGGACCATTCTAGAAAGGGAGAGTTTGACACCATCCGTAGTTTCTCTACTATTGAAGGAACGCAAACGTTCGACCTCTTTGAGAAATTGGAAATATTTGACACCGACGACTTCAGCGTGAACGAATTCCTTGTGACGTTGGATGCCGATGTCAAAGGATTTGTGAACAGTTCGTTCCAAGAAGCCCTGGCACGGGGGGCAAACCTCACATTCGACTCGCTTGTGATTGTGGTCCACTGCCTTGACGGCTATTCAGAGGAACTGCCCCTGCTTATCTCGTCTGAGAAAGTAAGAGTTTCAGAACTGCTAGAGACAAGGAATGTAGCCATTCTGGACCACTATAACTTGAAAACTGTGGTGGAGCATCGCCCAACCAGCGTGGATTACACTGTCCGCATGTGCATTACCATCCCCACAGAGCAGATGGCACCAGGGTCGGATTTTGCTGAATGTATGGAGACTCTTGGCGTGGACAGCATGATGTGCGACCTTCATGCATGCCTCGAGCTACCCCTGAACTTCTATAGCAGACACATCACCTATTTTGACACTATACCACTCGACCTGTCGAATCTCAAAGAGCAGCTGGACAACATAGGTGAAGGCGTCATTAATGGTGAGCACTATACAGTTAACTTGAACGACAGCAACTGCTACCTTGCTTTTGTCGCCAAGAACCATATACCGGTAGAAGCCATCTTCAACTGCACCTTCATAGACGAGTTCGACAACCCAATACTGTCGACCATCTTTGACGGAGACAGAGCCATATTGCCCGCTCCAACAATACCTCTTGACGGACATCAGAACACCTGGTGCTCGAATGGTGCCACTGAAACGCAGTTTAAGATCCACCTCTCACTCAACGACTTGAAACAACTATGCAATACACGTAGATTGCATTACAGCATAGAACTCTCCACTGCCAACCAAGACCTGCCTGGTATCAAACCATTCGTTGCAGTGAAGATTGAAGACAAGATAGACATCAGGTCGTACGTGGTGTTGTCGCCACATGCCGACTTTTCCATCCCACTTGAGTTACCTAGTTTCCCAACAACCAAATAAGCAACACTCATTATGAAACGACTGCATATCATATCATTAACCTTGGTGATGCTTATTGGGCTGACCAATACCACCACACAGGCACAACAGATTACTGACAACGCCGTATTCTATCATTCTATACGTTCGCCTTGGTCTAACATGTTGAATCCCGCACTCTTTCCTAGCGAATCGGGATGGTATGTCACTACGGCTAAGACTAGCGTACAGTTGGCCTTACCGATGTCGTACGAGGACTTTCATCTGCAGTACGACCCCGAGCGCGGAGTGACTGTGCTGAATGTCAACACACTGCTAGACCAGCTACGGCTGAACGGTTGCCACTTCGACCACAATAGCGATGTCAACTTGCTGGGCATGGGATTTACGATAAACGATGCCTTCCACGTCACCGCCTCTGCTGGCGTAAAGTATCTGACCTCATTCACTGTGCCGCTAGGTTTCATCGACCTGCTTACGGAAGGTAATATCAACGAGTCGCACCACATCGATTTCGGTGCCTCCGACATATTCAACGGCCAAATGTATGCCTATGCCTCGGTAGGAGCAGCATTTAAACTCCCCTTCTTCCCCCTCACGATTGGTGCCCGCGTCAATGTGCTGGACGGACTCATGGCTGTTTCGGTCGACAATTTATCTATCGACCTTGCCACCAGCGAGGACATCAGCTCTTTACGCCTCACATCCGATTATCTTATCCACACAGCCGGCATCGCCAAGCTATCTAGAGACGAGATCAACGGATTCTCATTCGAGCTGGAGAACCTAAAGAAATTCTTTCCCCAGAACTTCGGTTTCTCACTTGACCTAGGAGCCAAAATGAAAGTCAACATCTTTGACATAAGCCTAAGTATCGTGGATTTGGGACCGGGTGTCCACTGGGTACAGAACCCACTTACGATTGTTCCCAAACAGCAGGATGTGACCATCACTTTCGACGGTATAGACCTTAGCTCTCTAATCAACTACGGAGTAGTGGACACCTCATTCATCAGCCGTTTCAAAGACAGCGCCCTGGCGATGATCGACTACACAACCGAAGAGAACGACTACTGGTACAGTGTCCCCACCCGGATGTATTTGGGTGCCTCAGCGTCGTTAGGCAAACTGCTGAGAGCAGGATACCTGTTCCAAGGACAATGGTATAACGGTTGGTTCAACAACCACCACTCAGGAAGCAACCATTTTGCATGCAACAATACTTTCTCTGCCCACTTCAACCTCTTCAACTGGATGGAGCTGTCGGCCGCCAACTCGTTCACCTATGACGGAAGTCATTTTACCTGGTTGAACCCAGGCTGCGCCGTCACCTTAAGTCCTGGACGGAAGATGCAAGTATTTGTGGCCCTAGAATACCTGTCAGACATGCGCCTGACTAAAGCAAAGGCGGCGCACGTTATGTTTGGCATCAATATGGTTGGGCTGAAGGATTGAGAATTGAGAATTGAGAATTGAAAATTGAAATTTGAAATTTGAAATTTGAGAAATAAATATGAGTAATATTGTAGCTATAGTTGGACGACCCAATGTGGGAAAATCCACCCTGTTTAACCGCCTTACAGAAAGCCGAAAAGCTATTGTGGATGAGACTTCGGGAGTCACTCGCGACCGTCAATATGGCCATTCTGACTGGAATGGGAAACACTTCTCGATCATCGACACAGGCGGATATGTGGTAGGAGGCGACGATGCCTTTGAAATAGAGATTCGGAAGCAAGTACAACTTGCCATAGAAGAGGCAGATACGATACTCTTCTTGGTCGATGCACGCGAAGGGCTGACTCCGATGGACGAAGACGTAGCCGACATGCTGCGTCGCTGCAAGAAGAAGGTAATACTCGTAGCAAACAAGGTGGACAACGCGAAAGAGATGAATGGGCTAGCCGACTTCTACTCACTGGGATTGGGTGAGCCCTACCCTATTGCCGGCATGACGGGCAGCGGCACTGGTGACCTTCTCGACGCAGTGGTGGAAGATTTTGACGAGGGATCAGAGGACGAGACTGACGGGCTGCCCCGCATTGCTGTAGTAGGCCGTCCCAATGTGGGCAAGAGCTCCTTTATCAACTTCATCACCGGGCAAGACCGTAACATTGTCACCCCCATAGCTGGCACCACTCGCGACAGCATCTACACACGCTACAATCTGTATGGATTTGATTTCAACTTTGTTGACACTGCCGGTCTGCGGAAGAAGTCGAAAGTGAGTGAAGACTTGGAGTTTTATTCGGTCATGCGAAGCATACGGGCTATAGAAAACAGCGATGTCTGTATCTTGATGATCGATGCCAGTCAAGGCCTAGAACAACAGGACCTCAACATTTTCTCTCTCGTACAGCGCAACAACAAAGGAGTGGTTGTGGTGGTCAACAAATGGGACCTCATTGAGAAGGACAACAAGACTCATCGTCAGTTTGAAGACTTGATACGCAGCCGTATTTCACCTTTTGAGGACGTGCCCATCATTTTCACCAGTGTGCTGAATAAACAGAGAATCTTCAAAGTGCTGGAAACTGCCCGACAGGTATACGAGTCACGCAGCCGCCGCATTCCTACCAGCGAATTGAACGACCGTCTCCTGCCCATCGTCAAGGAACAAAACCCACCACCCTCAGTCAAAGGGAAATGGGTCAAGATAAAATATATCACACAGCTGCCCACCCACTATCCCCAGTTTGTTTTTTTCTGCAACCTGCCACAGTACGTGCGTGACCCCTACAAGCGATTTGTAGAAAACCGTATACGCGAGATGTGGGACTTCCATGGTGTACCCATCTCCATCTTTTTCCGTGACAAATAGCCAACACAATTCAGATATGAAAAGAATCATCATTATACTTGCCGCAACGCTGCTGCTTAACGCCTGCGGACATGTGCGCGAAGAGGTCATTCAAACCTACCCCAACGGCAATCCCCTGCTGGTCTTTCTCGTCAAAGGTGACAAAAAAGACCCCACACGTGTAGGCGAACGGATGTACTACGAAAGTGGTCAACTCCAATTTGAAAAACATTTCACAGGCAAACCCGAAGTCCCTACAGGAACTTGGAACTACTATTTCGACAACGGGCAGCTTTTTGCCACGGCCGACTTCTCAAAACGCCACGACTTCGGCAGCCAATGGAAATTCTATAACCGAAATGGTGGCAGCTACTACGATGGTAAGCTCGACTCAGTATATGTGTCAGACCTAGGCATGTTCGGCACTCCAAGTACCGTTGTATTCTGTTCTGACAACCACAAAGATGTAATCCAATTCTACAGTAACTTCACCGTAAGAAGCACTGAGCGGCTGACCGACGAAGTCCGCAACGGAAGAGTGTTCTTCTACTTTCCCAACGGCTCACCACAAGTAGAAGCCAACTTCAAGGATGGCGCCGAAGATGGCCCCTATATCGTCTATCGTGAAAATGGAATACCCTATTACCAAGGCAACTACCAACAAGGTCAACGCGTCGGCATTTGGGAATTCTACGACGAAGAAGGCAACCTATCTCGCACCATCGACTACAATGCACAATAACCCTATAACTTAATTTATTCTACACCTTGCCCATCGCACTCGACAACCCCATCTATCACATTGTCGGCAATGCCGCCGACCAACTAGGCGTAAGGGCTTATGCCGTGGGAGGAGTCGTTCGCGACTATTTCCTCCAACGCCACTGCACCGACATCGATATCGTGTGCGTAGGCAACGGCATCGACCTTGCCAAAGCCACAGCCAAGTCAATCAACCCCAACATAGAGGTACATGTGTTCAAGAACTTTGGCACCGCTTCTTTCATTTATAACAACGCTGGCACCAACTGGCAAATAGAATTTGTCGGGGCTCGAAGAGAGAGCTACCGCCACGACAGCCGTAAACCCATTGTAGAAGACGGCACTCTACAGGATGACCAAAATCGTAGAGACTTTACTATCAATGCTATGGCGGTATCAGTCAATAGCGACACATTTGGTGAGCTGCTTGACCCCTTTGGGGGTATTCGCGACCTCAACCTAGGCATCATCCGCACCCCTCTTGACCCCGATATTACCTTTAGCGACGACCCGCTACGTATGATGCGCGCCATACGCTTTGCCACACAGTTGGGGTTTATCATTCAAAACGAGACCTTTGAGGCCATCCAACGAAATGCCGAACGCATCAAGATAGTCTCTGCCGAGCGCATTATTTCAGAACTCAACAAAATCATCCTCTCCCCCAAACCCTCCATCGGATTCAAGTTATTGTACAAGTCTAATTTGATGGACATCATCTTCCCCGAATTCAGTGCTTTGAAAGGAGTAGAAACCGTTGGGCAACGCGGTCACAAAGATAATTTTTACCATACATTGACTGTCCTCGACAACGTGGCAGAGAAAAGCGACAACCTCTGGCTGCGCTGGGCAGCAATACTTCACGACATTGGCAAACCAGCCACCAAACGGTACGACGAACGCCTCGGATGGACCTTCCACGGCCATGAAGTGCGTGGCAGCAAAATGGTCAAACGCATCTTCTCACACCTTCGGCTACCACTTGACAACAAGATGAGATATGTCGAAAAACTTGTACTCCTCCACTTACGTCCCATTATCCTTGCCGAAGATGAGGTGACCGACTCTGCCGTGCGCAGGCTGCTTTTCGATGCTGGTGATGATATTGATGACCTGATGACCCTATGCGAAGCCGATATCACCAGCAAGAACGAAGATAAGGTTCGTCGATACATGAGGAATTTCCAGATCGTTCGACAGAAGTTGGTCGAATTGGAGGAAAAAGACCGTATTCGTAACTTTCAGCCACCTGTTAGTGGCGAGGACATTATGCAGACCTTCGGCCTACCCCCTTGCCACGAAGTAGGCATCATAAAGGATGCTATTAAAGATGCCATCCTCGACGGCATCATACCCAACGAACGGACCGCTGCCTGGCAACTGATGATTGAAAAAGCCGCTCAGCTCGGCATCAAGCCTAAGGAATAAAGCCATCAAAAAACTGCTGCTCATCCTAGGACCTACGGCATCGGGCAAGACTGCCCACGCCATCCAGCTGGCCCAACAGCTGCAAACCGAGATTGTCTCTTGCGATTCCCGCCAATTCTACTCAGAGATGGACATCGGAGTGGCGCGACCTACACCTGAGGAACTTGCCAGCGTCCCCCACCATTTCATTGCCTGCCGCTCTATCCAACATCCTTACAACGTATTCACCTACCAAGAAGTCGCCCTAAACCTGCTCGACACCCTCTTCCAGCAGCACGACACAGTTGTTGCCGTAGGTGGTAGTGGGTTGTATATAGAGGCGCTATGTCATGGTATCTCAGTTCTGCCAGACCCCTCGCCCGAACTCAGACAGCAATTACAACACCAATTACACACCGAGGGAGTGGAAAGTCTGCGTGCGATGCTCCGTACACTCGACCCTGATTACTATGCCCAGGTCGACCTGGCCAACGGCGTTCGCATCCAACGTGCCCTCGAAGTCTGTCTGACGGCAGGAAAACCCTATAGCCAACTTATCCAGCAGCCTCGGCAACCCCGCCCTTTCAGCATTGAACCTATTGTGATAGACAGGTCTCGCGACGAACTACGCTCGAGAATCAACCATCGTGTCGACCAAATGCTCACCAACGGACTCGAGGCTGAAGCCCGCAGGCTATACCCATTTCGACATCTCACGACACTCAACACCGTTGGATATAAGGAATTCTTTGCCTTATGGGACCATCCGCACACTCTTGGAGAGACCTCTCCTGCCGATGCTATCAAACTCAACACCTGGCATTACGCAAAGAAGCAACTCACCTGGTTGAAGAAACGTGTCCCTCTGCTATAGAAAAAACAAAAAGAGGCGGCACACTCTTGCACCGCCTCTGCTATCTTGCATCCAAATATAACAACCTATTCAAACATGTGGAGGTACGTATCTACAATGCCTTCCAGCTTTTGTTTGTCTTTAAAATAGTTATACGTGCTAATCTTCAATTCTTCGCAAGCCTCCTCGTCACAAACCACCGTCCCGTGAGGATGCATCTGAAGCATACTGGCCGTCCACATGTGGCTTACGCCATACTCAATCATGTGGCGTAGGGCACGAGCCTTCTTGGGACCGTTACACAATATCAGAACCTCGCGTGCTGCCATAACAGTACCCACACCAACGGTCAATGCCTGTTTAGGCACCTGCGACTCGTCGTTGTCGAAGAAACGGCAGTTCGCCTGAATTGTATTGGTGGTCAAGGTCTTAATACGTGTCTTAGAAGTCAGGCTGCTTCCTGGCTCGTTGAATGCGATATGCCCGTCGGGACCAATACCACCCATAAACAGGTCGACGCCTCCAGCCTGCTCAATCATCTCTTCATAATGGGCACACTCGGCCAAAAGGTCGGGAGCATTGCCATCGAGAATATGGACATTCTCCTTCTTAATGTCGATGTGATTGAAGAAATTATTCCACATGAAGCTGTGGTAGCTCTCAGGATGGTTCACATCCAGTCCCACATACTCATCCATGTTGAAAGTAATTACATTCTGGAAACTGATAACACCTTTTTTATTCAATTCGATTAGATGCTTGTAGAGGCCGAGAGGGGAGCTGCCGGTGGGGCAACCTAAGACGAATGGCTTCTCAGGTGTTGGGTTGGCATCTAGAATCTTTTTGGCAACAAAATTTGCTGCCCAGATCGACATGTTGTCGTAGTTCTTAGTGATAATGACTCTCATTATTATAATGAATTATGATGAATAAATATATAATCTATCACTTGCACACATGAATCACTCATTTCATCTGCCCTAAAACAAGATGCAAAAATAAGAAAAAAAAATCAAATAGCATAAAAAAATTAACTATTATCAAAATACACAATCTCTATTTCTTGGCTATCTTGCTGTATGACTGAAAATAAAAAAAGAGGCCTCTTAACAAAGAAGCCTCTTACTTATTGTTTGTATAATACTACAAATTCTTAAGTCTTTCGGTCAACATTGGGACAATCTTATGGAGGTCGCCCACTATGCCGAGGTCAGCAACGCTAAAGATAGGTGCGAACTTATCCTTGTTGATAGCAATGATTAGGTCGCTCTCTTCCATACCAGCCAGATGCTGGATAGCGCCACTGATACCGCAAGCCAAATACAAGTTGGGGCGAACCGTCTTACCAGTCTGTCCCACCTGACGGCTCTGGTCCATCACGCCAGCATCGACCATAGCACGGCTACTCGAGACCTCACCACCCAGTTCTTTGGCAAGGGCTTCCAGTTTGGAGAAACCATCTTTGGTACCCACACCACGACCACCGCTGACCAGGATTTTTGCCTGGCTGATATCGGTAATCACCTTTTCTTCCTTCACCGTCTTGACAATCTTCACGCGAGCAATTTTCTTCTCGTCGAACTGAACTTGATAGTCAACAACCTCGCCCTTACGGTTGTTGTCGGCAGGCATCATCTGCATCACGCCTGGACGAACGGTAGACATCTGCGGACGATTGTTCTTACAGAGAATCGTTGCCATCAGGTTGCCACCAAAGGCGGGACGGGTCATACGGAACTCGTGAGCCTCGTCGTCGCTGATTTCCAATTTGGTGGCATCGGCGGTAAGACCGGTCAAATTACGGGCAGACACGCGAGGACCGAGGTCACGGCCAATGGTGGTTGCACCTATCAACATGATACTGGGCTTGAACTCCTTAATTATCTGGGTGATTGCCTCAGTATAAGGTTCGGTAAGATAGGTGGCAAGCAGGTCGTGGTCGACCACCAGCACCTTGTCAGCACCGTGTGCAATAAGGGTCTGGGCTTCGCCTTTAATATTTTTACCCAACAACATGGCAACCACCTTCTCATTGTTGGCGTCAGCCAATTCGCGGGCCTTACCTAACAGCTCAAGAGCCACATTCTGGATTTTGCCATCACGCTGTTCGGCAAATACGTATACGTCTTTATAATCTTGTAAATTCATGGCTATTAGATAATATGTTTTTCTTTCAGTTTATTGACTATCAGTTCTACAGCCTCCTCTGGGGTTACTTCGAAGGTTTGACCCGCGGGTTTCAGCTGTTTGGGGAACGACTTGAACACCGAAGTGGGAGAACCCGTCTTACCGATGCGGTCTTCGGGCACATTGATGCGGTCTGCACCCCACACCTCAACCTCCTTGTCGTAGGAGGTCACAATGCCGCTCACAGTCATATAACGGGGCTGCACGGCGCTTGCCAGTGCGGTCACCACGCAGGGGGCCTGCATCTCAAGCACTTGGTAGCCATCCTCCATCTGCTTACGGATGGTGAAGGTCTTGGTCGCTTCGTCGTACTGCAGGTCTTCCATATAGGAGACCTGAGGCAGGTCGAGGTGCTCGGCAATCTGCGGTCCCACCTGGGCAGTATCACCGTCGATGGCCTGACGACCAGTGATGATCAGGTCGTACTCCATCGTACGCAGAGCACCGGCCAGGGCGCTTGAAGTTGCCAAGGTATCGGCGCCACCCAGCTTACGGTCGGTAAGCAGGATAGCACGGTCCACACCCATTGCCAACGCCTCTCTCAATATGGCCTCTGCCTGGGGCAGACCCATAGTGATAACCGTGACATGGGCACCATATTTATCTTTCAGCTGCAGGGCAAACTCAAGTCCGCCCTTGTCGTCGGGGTTCATAATGCTGGGAACGCCCTCGCGAATCAGCGTGCCGGTTTGCGGATTAATCTTCACCTCAGTGGTGTCCGGCACTTGTTTTATACATACTACGATTTTCATGTTCTTCAAATTATGTCAAACTAGTCTGACTAGTCTGACTGGTCTGACTATTATTTAAATAACTTGCCGGCAATCACCATACGCTGCACCTCGCTGGTACCCTCATAAATCTCGGTAATCTTGGCATCGCGCATCATGCGCTCCACCGGATATTCGCGGGTGTAGCCATAGCCGCCGTGGAACTGCACAGCCTTGGTGGTCACCTCCATTGCCGTCTCGGCAGCAAATAGCTTTGCCATAGCAGCCTCGGCGCTGTAGGGAATACCATTGTCTTTGTTGTAATGTGCACGACGCACCAACAAGCGGGCGGCCTGCACCTTGGTCTCTAGGTCTGCCATCTGGAACTGGGTGTTCTGGAACTGGCTGATGCTGCGACCAAACTGCTTACGCTCCTTAGTGTATTTTACCGTCTCGTCCATAGCACCCTGTGCGATACCCAGAGCCTGTGCGGCGATACCGATACGACCACCGTCGAGGGTCTTCATGGCAAGGCCAAATCCTTTACCCAACTGTCCCAACTGGCGATCTTTGGGAATACGGCAATCTTCAAAAATAAGCTCCGTTGTGGCACTGCCGCGGATACCCATCTTCTTCTCCTTCTTGCCAATACTGAAGCCTGGGTCGGTCTTCTCCACGATAAAAGCGCTGATACCCTTGGTACCAAGGCTCTTATCGGTCATGGCAATGATAATAAACACATGGGCATAGCTGCCATTCGTGATGAAAATCTTGCTACCATTCAACACCCACTCGTCACCGTCAAGCACAGCAGTTGTCTGTTGGCCTGCGGCATCGGTACCTGCATTGGGTTCGGTTAGACCAAAGGCACCAATCCACTCACCACTGGCTAGCTTGGGAAGGTACTTCATCTTCTGCTCCTCAGTGCCGTTCTCTAAAATAGGAGCGCAACAGAGGCTGGTATGTGCCGACAGGATAACGCCCGTAGTAGCACACACGCGCGATAGCTCTTCCACAGCCATACCATACATGATGTTCGTGCCACCTGCCCCACCATACTGCGTGGGAATAGGAATGCCCATAAGGCCTATCTTGGCCATTTTCTCGACCGTCTCCATCGGGAAACGCTCCTCCTCGTCCACTTCGGCGGCGAGGGGTTTGACCTCCTTCTCTGCAAACTCGCGAATCATCTGCAAGAAGAGTTGGTCCTGTTTAGTAAAACTAAAATCCATATTCTTGATTGTGTTAATTCATTACTGTGCGATATTGAATGCAGTATTTCGGTTTTGTGCCAATGTGCTAGTCAAAAATTAGCACATTCACACATTCTAGCACTCGCACATTTACGTATTATTTAACTGCTATAGTTTCAATCTCCACCAGCACGCCCATCGGCAAACCCTTCACTGCAAAAGCGGCGCGGGCGGGGCAGTCGGTGCTATAGTACTTGGCATAAACCTCGTTCATCGGCTTAAAATATTCCATATCAGCCAACAGACAGGTCGACTTCACCACATCCTGGAATGTGAAACCCGCCTCGTCGAGGATTGCCTTGATATTCTGCATCACCTGCTCAGTTTGAGCGGTAATTCCTTCAGGAACCTCTTTCGTAGCAGGATTGATGGGTATCTGACCCGAAATGTAAAGCGTGTTGCCAGCCAAAACAGCCTGGCTGTAAGGCCCAATAGCGGCGGGCGCATTAGGAGTGTTGATAATCTTCTTCATAGTATTATATTGATTTTATTTTGTTTTCTATATATTAAACAGCATTCTACCGCCAAATTTTCAAATTGCAAAGATAGGATTTTTTTTTTAATTATTATATAATTGCATTTGTTTTTTTCATCAATCGCGGTTTTTTTGTATTTTTGCAAACCGAATATGATGTTCAATTCCATAGAATTCCTTATCTTTCTGCCAATAACGTTTATCGTATATTGGCTTTTAGGTAAGCACACTCGTTGGCAGAACGCCTTCGTGGTAGCTGCCTCGTACCTCTTCTATGGCTGGTGGGACTGGCGGTTTCTGATACTGATTGCGGTGAGCACATTGAGCAGCTACCTTTCGGGATTGTTTATCGGAATGCCGTTGGCTGACAGCGATAGCAAAAAGCGTCGATGGATTCTATGGGGCAACATCACGTTGAACCTGCTGATACTTTGCACTTTCAAATACTACGACTTCTTTGCCCAGTCGTTCGCCGACCTGTTCCTTGGAGGTAAGGCCGACCACCTGCTACTGCATTTGGTGTTGCCTGTGGGCATCTCATTCTATACCTTCCAGGCGTTGAGTTACAGCATCGACGTTTATCGGGGCAGCATTTGCCCAACACACGACATGGTGGCATTCTTTGCCTACGTAAGTTTCTTCCCCCAGTTGGTTGCCGGACCTATCGAACGCGCTACCAGCCTGCTTCCACAGATGGTGTCGCCCAGACACTTCGACTACCGCCTTTGTGTCAACGGGTTGCGACAGATGTTGTGGGGGGGCTTTAAGAAGATGGTGGTGGCGGACAGCTGCGCGCTGTATGTCGACCAAATATTCGGACACCCCGACTGGTTTAACGGGAGTACCCTGCTGTTGGCAGCGGTGCTCTTTAGCATACAGATTTACGGCGACTTCTCTGGCTATAGCGACATCGCTATCGGCTGCGCCAAGTTGTTCGGCATCAAACTGCGACGCAACTTCAACGTCCCTTATTTTAGCCGTGATATCGCCGAGTTCTGGCGTCGCTGGCACATCTCGCTTACCACATGGTTTCGCGACTATATCTATATTCCTCTCGGCGGCAGCCGCGTGTCGAAAGGACGAGTGGTGCTGAACACCTTTGTCATCTTCTTGGTCAGTGGCTTGTGGCATGGCGCCAACTGGACCTTCGTGGCATGGGGTGCCTATCACGCATTGCTGTTCCTACCACTTATCCTGTTGAGCAAAAACCGCCGCTACACCGATACCGTGGCTGTGGGACGTGCACTCCCCTCTCTTCGCGAGCTGGGGCAAATGTTGCTGACCTTCCTGTTGGCAGCCACAGGTTGGGTACTGTTCAGGTCTGACAGCATCGAACAGGCATTTGAATACTACGGGCTTCTGACAAAGCACCTGTTTGATGGCCCTCCAACTATCACTTCGCCATTAGATGCCTGGGTGATAGGAGTATCTATAGCCGTAATGGTAGTGGTGGAATGGATAAGCCGTGACAAACCCCACGAGTTCGCCCGACAGCCTCGCCAACGGGCGTTGCGCTGGGGCGGCTATATCGTCCTCCTATTCGCCATAGGCGCATATATGGTAACGAACGAGATGCCCTTTATTTATTTTCAGTTCTAGAGGGGAAGAAACGATGAAAAAATTGGTATATAGACTATTGACATTCATCCCAGTGGCAGCAGTGGGCTATGTGTTGCTGATTTGGTTGCTAGGCGACGCAGGCTGGGTACGTACTGCCAATACTACGCTAGGCAACTCGGGGCACCTCTGCAGCCGCATCAAGGACATACGCAATTATCACGATGTAGACCTGCTCTTTCTTGGTTCGTCACACAGCTACCGCACATTCGACACCCGCATGTACGAGGCGGCAGGATATCACTGCTTCAATCTCGGGTCATCGAACCAAACACCTGTACAGACACTGATACTATTGAAAACCTATCTGGACAGCCTCAACCCGCGTAGCGTGATATTCGAGGTGCATCCCGACATCATGGACAACGACGGCGTGGAGAGTGCCGTAGACTTGCTGGCCAACGTGCCGCTGACCGCAGACATGACCCGTATGGCTTGGCAGTCGGGCAACATGAAGGAGGTGAACACATGGCTATACACCATCTATAACCAAAAGATACGCCACCGACTGGACCATTTTGTGGAGGACAGCATTATCAATGATGCAGCCTATGTGCCAGGGGGGTATGTGGAAATAAACAAGAAGGTGTTTGAGGTGAAACGCTATCCACGCAAAAAACTCACCATACGCCCCGAGCAGATGGAGGCACTGAAAGAATGCCTCGACATGCTGAAGGAAAGGAAAATACCCTACCTACTTGTAGAAGTGCAAGACGCAGAACAACTCCGCAAGACCTTTCTCAACCACGAATGGTTTGAGGAACAGATGAGTGCACTAGGACCCTATCGCTACAAACCTCTGCCCATGGATGACAGAGTACACTTTGCCAACAGCAACCACCTATTCAAACCAGGCATTGTGATGTTCAACAACGACCTCATAGAGGAGTTAAGCAATGAGAATGATTATTCAATAGTATCACCAAAATAGATCCAAACATTATGCACCTACTCGGAATCATGTCAGGCACCTCCCTTGATGGATTGGATATAGCCTACTGCGAAATACGCGACGACGGCTTTGAGCTGCTGGCCGCCGAGACCTATCCCTATAGCGAGGCTTGGGTCAAATGGCTGTCGACACTCGAAAAGGCCACAGCATACGAATATGCCCTGGTAGACGTTGAGCTGGGACACTATATTGGTCGGCAGGTGAACCTGTTCCGCAAAGAGCATCCCGGCCCTGTCGATGCCATTGCCAGCCACGGTCACACCATTTTTCACCAGCCACAGATGGGGCTGACCACGCAGATAGGCGATGGGGACGCCATCGCAGCCGAGACAGGACTTCCTGTGGTGTTCAATTTCCGCAATCTGGATGTGGCTTTGGGCGGGCAGGGGGCACCTCTGGTGCCGATAGGCGACCGACGGCTGTTTGGCGAGTACGATGCATGCCTGAATTTGGGCGGAATTGCCAATATCTCCTATGAGACCCCCGAAGGCACACGAGAGGCTTACGACATCTGTCCTTGCAACATGGCACTGAACCACTTGGCCCGCCGCAAGAAGAAGCCCTACGACGCAGGGGGATTGATGGCACGCAGAGGCAATGTAGTGAAGCCGCTGTTGGCAGCCCTGGACGCACTAGCCTACTACCGCCAGCCTCTACCCAAGTCGCTAGGCAAGGAATGGTTTGTCGCCAACATGCTGCCTCTCATAGACGATGCCGAAACGGGTGTGGGAGACCTGCTGTCGACCACCGTGGAACACATCGCCCACCAAGTGGCAGGGGCTGTGAAAGGACGGGGCATTGGCACCATGTTGGTTACCGGCGGCGGGGCAAAAAACAAATATCTCATCGCTCGGCTACAAGCTCAGATACCCGGCTGCCACATCACGGTGCCCGCCGAGAATATCATTGACTACAAGGAGGCGATTATCTTTGCCCTGCTGGGTTATCTGCGACTGACCCGCCAGAACAACTGCCTGAACAGTGTCACTGGAGCCCTGCGTGACAACTGCGGAGGCGATATTGCAGGTATCCTACTCTAATTATAGAAATAATTCTCCAGCTATGCCATCCGCATGAAGCAGCCCCTCGGGGGTAGGACGGTAATGGGTGGGCGTGTCGACAATGAGTCCGGTATCAAGGAAACGCCGTATGTCGTGCTGCAGCCGATTGGCGAAGGGGTTGGCAATAAGGTTTTTATCAATACCATCCACAGTGCGTAGGGCAGTCATCAGATACTCGTTGTAGGCATCCTTAAGCGACAGCTCCTCTTCTTCATGGTCGATAGGACCCGAAAGAACGCTATTGATATACCGCTGGACATCTGCCACATTCCACCTCCGACGGGCTCCGTCAAAGCTATGAGCAGCTGCCCCGACCCCGAGATAGGGGGTGCGATTCCAATAACGGCTATTATGGACGGCCCTATGCCCTGGAAGGGAGAAATTGGAAATCTCATATTGTTGAAAGCCATGTAATTCTGCCCATTCTAACAAGGCATGGTAGTGGGTCAAAAGGGTGTCGTCATCGCAAGTCGCCACCCTCCCCTGCTCTATCTGCCTATGGAGCATGGTACCCTCCTCCACCGTGAGAGAGTAGGCAGAAAAGTGGTCGATGGGGAGGCCTTCGAGATGGGTAAGATTGTCGAACCATTGGTCGGCAGTCTGGTTGGGCAGACCGTAGATGAGGTCGACACTCAGCCGTTGAAATCCCGATGCAGCCACATTCTCAATGGCTTCCAGTGCCTGACGCGCGTCGTGGCGACGGTTGAGCAGCCGCAGGTCGGAGTCGTGGAACGACTGTACACCCAGGCTGATACGGTCGAAGAACGAGAGCTGCCGCAGGTCGGAGAGATAGGCAGGGGTAAGGTCCTCGGGGTTGGCCTCGAGGGTCACTTCGGCGAGGGAGGAGGTGTCGTAACAGTCACGGATAGTGTCGACAATCTGTGCCAACTGAGAGACAGGCAGTAGCGACGGCGTACCTCCACCGAAATAGACTGTCAGCAAGGGATGCTCCATCTCGTGCCGACGGCGTTTCAACTCCATACACAAGGCATCGACATACGCCTGCGTACCCCCCGTCGAAACGGTGGAATAGAACGCGCAGTAGGTACACTTGCGGTGGCAGAAGGGGATATGGAGGTAGAGCATCGCCGAGAGACTATTCGTGCGGCGTATTCAACAGGAGGTCGGCCGCGGCATAGGCAGAGATTTTGTTGTCTAGGATGTCCTGACTGATTTGCGCAATACGCTCCTCCATGCCTGGTGCATTGAAGAATCGGTCGCGCAGGCCTTGCTCGATCGACTCGTTGAGGATGCGGATGTTCTGCTGCTGGCGCTTGTGATAGAAATAGCCGTTGGCCTTAGTGAAGGCAACATACTCCATGACGTTGTTCCAGAGGTCCTGAACCCCTTGGTGGGTGTATGCCGAACAGAGCATAACCTTCACCATCCACTGCGAGTCGGGCATCGGAAACAGGTGGAGGGCATTGCGATACTGCGTAGCTGCCAGTTCGGCCTTGATGGGGTCGAGGTCGCATTTGTTGATGGCTATCATGTCGGCCATCTCCATGATGCCGCGCTTGATGCCTTGGAGCTCGTCGCCAGTGTTGGCCAGCTGCAGGAGTAGGAAGAAGTCGACCATGGAATGTGCCGCCACTTCCGACTGACCGACGCCAACAGTCTCGACAATCACCACATCGAAGCCTGCTGCCTCGCAAAGGAGGATAATCTCGCGGGTCTTACGAGCCACTCCGCCGAGCGAACCTGCCGAAGGGGAAGGCCGGATAAACGCATGGGGGTCAACGGACAGTTCCTCCATGCGAGTCTTGTCGCCGAGGATGCTGCCCCGCGACCGCTCGCTAGAGGGGTCGATGGCCAGCACTGCCACCTTATGGTTGTGAGAAGTGAGGTATTTACCCAAGGCCTCAATAATAGTACTCTTTCCTGCTCCTGGAACTCCGGTGATTCCCAGACGGACCGACTTGCCTGAATAAGGAAGGCAGCACTCTATCACCTCCTGCGCACGCAGTTGGTGTTCGTGACGCATACTCTCGACCAAAGTGATAGCACGGCTTAGCATTATTCTGTCGCCATGTATGATACCACTGACCAGTTCCTCGACAGTAGGCTCGTTTTGACGACGTGCTTTTAGCTTTTCGAGATAGCTATTATTCACTTGTCCAGGTTGTTTCACACCTTCCTGAACACTCAGTGCCGATTCATAGTCAAAATTGCTGTATAGTTTCTTATCTTCGGGTGTCATATCGGGGATAATTTATGATAACTTGATAACGTAAAAAATTCATTTATAGTATAGAGAAAAAATATTTCAAAAAAAATTTTGCCATGTCACAAAAAGTTAGTACTTTTGCACTCGCTTTTCTGAAAGAAAAAAGAGGTTTTGGCGGGATAGCTCAGCTGGTTAGAGCGCTGGATTCATAACCCGGAGGTCATCAGTTCAAGTCTGATTCCCGCTACCAAAGAAAAAACAACTTCGGCTTCCATCAATGTCGAAGTTGTTTTTTTAGCGTATGATGGTAAATGTTCCCGACTTGGTCTTCCAGTTGCGGTTGCTGCCATCAATATACTTGACGAAATAGGCATACGCTCCCTGCGGGCATGGCTTGCCCTTGAAAGTGCCATCCCACTCCTCGGTCAGCCCGTCGAAGTGTGCCAGCCGACGGCCCACCCTGTCGAAGATGGTCACCTCCGCCACCTCGATGTCCTTGCTGCAAAACAGCTTAAAACGTCTGTTTGCTTCTATGTCGCTCCCAGGTGTTATCACATTGGGTGCCAACACGAAGATGGTATCTAACGGCGGCTCGCCCCAGTGGGGTATCACAATGAGATAGTAGTCGATGATGCTGTCGCACTCCTCCCCGATGTCTATATACACAGGATAGTGCCTCACCTCGTGGGCAAAGGAAATATCATTGAATATCCACGGCAGTTGCTCGTCGGAGATGGTGTCGCTGCGGAACGAGCAGTGTGGGCAGGTCACCAAGTCTATTTGCCACAGCGTGTCGCACCCCGACTCTGTCCAGTAGGTAGTCACATAGTGCGTGTCAGTTGTCTCAAAAGTGTAATTCCGAAATGTGTAAGCCCCCTCACACAGCCTCACCGAGAAGGCGGTATCGTAGTGATTGTGAATCCTGATGCTGGCCGTCATCGTGTCGGACGGACGTGTGAAAGCACTCTTGCACGCCACGTAGCCGTACAGCGTGTCCAACGCCTCATCCATATACTGAACAATGCGCTTCACCTCGAAGCGTCCTGTGTCGGCATAGGTGTGGGTCACCCATTGTCCGTCCTCGTAGCGGTAGCGTTCCTCGTTGCCGTCCCCAAAGTCCCAAATGATGCTGTCGGCAGGCCGCTCCACCCAGCCGTGGAACTGTATCGGGTCGTACATGCACCAGATGCTGTCCGCCGGCAGTTCTTCCACAGGGACACCGTTCAGTTCCAAGTAGTTCTTACCTACTTGAAGATGAGCGTATGAGTAAAGTGGTCTTCCGAACGCTGATCTTGAACAATCCGACACCACCCAAAAGGGGCCGCCCCTCCGACTCTCTATGCGGTGCGCCGTTCTCACAGCCAATGGTGAGTTGTAATGAATGAAGGCATAACTATAGGGAGTACCTGCAATCGGATGGAACAAAGTGTCGATAGGTAAACGGTCATAGTACATGCCTCCCACTTGTTCCGTCCAAGTTAGTATATGGGTACAATGGTAATAGGAATATCCATTCCTGTTTTGGTCTACCCAAAACACCTGACTGCCGTTGGCTGGCCCACTATGCCACCACTCAACAGGCACAGCCACTAGCATGGCGGATTTGCCAGCAAGAGCCTTTGTTGTAAAAATCGAGGTGAGAATAGGATGGGTAGCGGTAATATATAGTGGCCCTTGGCCCGAATCCACCATAAGGAACCAGTCCGACTCCCTTGCATCCACTTGCAGTGTACGCGTTGGCATCGTCGGATTGGAAGGGTCCATTACCGTTATCTCTGTCCCATCCACCAACCCCGTGAACTGGATATAATCCACATTCGAAAACATCAGGTTGGGTATTACGAACTCCTTCCCTGCATAACGGATGGGTATGGCCTGTTCTAACATATTATTGGGATTCATTCCACCAACTTTAGCTAACTGGTTGCCTTCAAAGACAGCAATTCGCTTATGGTCGCGAGCCTTGATATACGTACCACTCAGATCCACACTCAACGAGTCATATTGAAAATAAGCACTGTCAAACTGATGCCCCAAAGGGTCTACTTTGGCACTGCATTCTGACGGTTGGTTCGATCCACAGCAGGCAGGGTATTTGACACACTTGTCCCCTACCATGACATTAATCATCATGCCTCGGTGCAACATTACCGTCACCACGCTGTCTTTCGGCCTCCCTATCCAATCAACATCGCCTAGCACTATGTCCACCACCGTACTATCCTCAGTTGCCACCACTTGAAACATACCGCGGTTGGCCTGGTAGGTCTGCACCACGTATTCATCTCGCAACATCTCGGTAGGCAGAATATTGACAGCCTCCGAGTACGTGGAAGGGTAAGACGAAGTAAGCAAAAATACACTGATAGTATCTGTGCTGGTGATATGGAATCCCCGATACTGTGGTAGTGCAGCCGGCTGCATCCCGTTAGGCACACCTATCTCCAAGGTGTCGAGGAAGTGGATAAGGCTGGAGGGAAACTCCACCGTATTGAGGGTATCGAGCCTTGTGTTAATCTCATGGCAGCTTATCACATGGTGCGTATACGAATAGCCTAGAAGGGGGTTGCTGATGGTCACGTCGCAATTGTGCTCAGACATGAAATAGATACAAGGGTGATCATTATTGTCATTGTTGATATCGTGAACAGAATAAGGCAAGCAGAACCAAAAGTCGGTGCCATGTGTGGCATACTGCACGCCTCGATGCTCATACAACGGCGGCTGGCATACAGCATGCTGTATCAGCAACAAAAATATTACTATGATCCACCTACGCATTTCTTGTCATCGTATTATGGTAAATGTCCCTGACTTGGTCTTCCAGTTGCGGTTGCTGCCATCAATATACTTGACAAAATAGGCATACGCTCCCTGCGGGCAGGGCTTGCCCTTGAAGGTGCCATCCCACTCTTCGGTCAGCCCGTCGAAGTGTGCCAGCCTGCGGCCCACCCTGTCGAAGATAGTCACCTCCGCCACCTCGATGTCCTTGCTGCAAAACAACTTGAAACGTCTGTTTACTTCTATGTCGCTCCCAGGCGTTATCACATTGGGGGCCAAGACGAAGATGGTATCTAACGGCGGCTCGCCCCAATGGGGTATCACGATGAGGTAGTAGTCGATGATGCTGTCGCACTCCTCCCCGATGTCTATGTAAATGGGATAATGCCTAGTCTCGTGGGCAAAGGTTACGCCATGGTATATCCACGGCAGCTGCTCGTCTGAAATGGTGTCGCTACGAAACGA
>JAEEGG010006057.1_pt1 | contig 28476 bp, 21 predicted proteins | sample 9134161 | NCBI WGS metagenome assembly JAEEGG01 (sample SAMN16246543, study PRJNA631951) | gut metagenome | biome: gut microbiome; feature: rumen; material: CR-attached | host: Bos | place: Iran: Karaj | collected 2018-10 | reverse complement strand
TGGTAGATGAGAGAAATAGGTTGGAGGCCGAGGTAAAGGCGGAAATAAAGAAGTATAAGACAGACAAAGAGGCTTTTGACAAGGACAAGTCTGTTGAGACTGCCGAACAGAGGGTTGTGGCTGCATGTAAGGCTTGTGGCATTGGTGAGTATGATGATGCAACTACTGCGGCTCTAAATGAGCTGAAGGGAAAGGCTAATGCAACAATAAAGGAAGTAGAAGCCAAAATCGCTGAAGGTGAAGGTAAGGATTCGGCCATCAAAGAACAGCGGAAGGCTCATGATAAGTTTAGGGTTGAAATCTTAGATTTGAGAGTAAAAGAAGCTCAGAAAGCAGAGAAAGCCATCAACGACTGTAAAGGAAGAATTTCCACTCATGAAGAACTCATGAGGACAAAAAAAGAAGATGTGTCAAAAGCGGAGGACAATGCTGCTTCGCTTATTGCAGGTGAGTGGACAATCGATTGGAAAGAAAAGCCAACCGAGTTTTCTGGACTGCTGAAGGAACAGGCTGATAGCTATCAGAAGAACGTTAAACGCAGTCAGTTACTCACTACCAGCCTTTCTGAAATGACTGGCAGTTGCCAGATGGTGAAAGATGTCATAGAGGAAATCGGTCAGTTAATGCCTGCATGGAAGACATTGACTTCAACGGATAAGATAAAACAGGTTGGCCTATTGAAGAGCGCCAATGACATCAAGGGCAAGACTTCGACAGCACTTGCTGGACTACAACAGGCAGAAGAAGCCATCAAGGCAAACAGCCAGCAATTAGAAGGTTTTCTTGGTGACCATGAGAATATCAGCATGGATAGGCTGGATGAACTGAGTGGCTATACCGCAGCCCAAATCGACGCTACCAACACGCAGCTGGTTACAGGCAGAAACAAGGTGCTAACTAAGGAAACACTGATGAAAGATGCTGTCAGGAAACAGAATGAGCATCTGAAAGAAAAGCCTGAACTGCAGGATGGTGACACCATTGAAACTCTGGATGCTCGTATCAACGAACAGGAGCCAAAGATGATTGAGATTGCAGAGAAAAAAGGTGCAATTAATCAGTTGTTAAAAACCGATGAAGAGAACAAGAAGAACCTTGGCAAGTTGATTGAAGAGGTTAATAAGAAATATGCCGAGTATCAGAAGTGGTCGCGAATGAACCAGCTCATTGGCGATTCTAAGGGCAATACATTTAGAAAAATCGCCCAAAGTTATGTTCTGACCAGTCTGATTCATTCTGCTAACAGCTATATGAAGACGCTGACAGACCGATATACGCTGAAAGTTGCACCTGGTTCGTTTGTCATATCACTCGAAGATGCCTATCAAGGCTATGTCAGCCGTGCCGCCAGTACCATTTCCGGTGGCGAGAGCTTCCTTGTGTCATTATCCCTGGCCTTGGCACTAAGTGACATCGGTCAAAAGCTGGCAGTAGATACTCTGTTTATCGACGAGGGCTTTGGCACACTCAGTGGTGAGCCGTTGCAGAATGCCATTAATACACTGCGCTCGCTGCATACCAAGTCTGGCCGCCATGTTGGAATCATCAGCCATGTGGAAGAGCTGCAGGAGCGCATCCCCATTCAGATTCAGGTGATACAGGAAGGTAATAATTCGAGTAGTAAAGTGAAAATTATCCCGGATGTGCCACAATATGAGACAGCATCGGTATAAAAATGTAGTCATATTATATAAGATAAGGTATGTTAGGAGCAATCGTAGGAGATATAGTTGGTAGCCGATGGGAGTGTCTTTTTTGTGTTTAGTTGTACCCGCCGGGTAGAGCCCCTCGACCCGCCGGGTAGCGGGGCTGAACCGGGCGGGTAGGGGCGAGGTGGGGGGGGCGGCGGCTCGTTGATATTGCATTATTGCATTGCATTCGCTTTTTGCTTGAGTGCGCAGTTTACGGAAAGGTGGGGTAAGAGAGTAGAATGGTTGATGTAATTGTCTGTATTATAGTATTTTATATTATATTTCTCTCTTTTTTTCCTTGTTTCAGTCTTTTCTTCTTATCCGTAAAAATGAAATGCAATGCAATATTGCAATATAAAAAGACTTAAAAGTTTTGGAGCGTAGAAGAAAAATGAATATATTTGCACTTTCGAAGACAGAAAGCAGATAGTAAATTTATATAATTATTTCGATAATATGACACAAGGAGAGATTCTTTCAGCATTCGCTCCATTACATGCTCTAAGTAATATATGTATTGGGAGCCGTGGAGCTACTTTGACATTCAATGATTGTAATATGATGATGCCCTTTGTAAAAAAAGCCCAAGAAGCTGTGGAGAAATTATCATGTTTTGCATTAGATCACTTTAACAGCCCCGATGAGAACAAGAGAGAGCTGTCAAAAATAATCGTAGATAGATTTAGTCATCTTCAATCATTTATACCGTCTGGATGTTATCATGGAGACTGTAGTGTTGTCAATTTACTGAATAATTCACTAAAGAGCATCCTGTGTTTTATTCGAAATACCATCTATATTTGTAATAACAATATGGATATTTTGCCGCCACCAAAATCAGATGACGAAGAAAACGCGGATAAAGGTGTTGCCATTGGCGGTGCTACAGATGGAGTTACCATTGAGCATTTTGGTGAGAAGAAAGAAGAAATAGGGGAGGAGTGCGAGATTGATAAGAATAGTAAAAAGAATGTGGATGAATGGGATAATCAATTTGATGATGTGTTCGACCCAATGCTTGATCCACAAGAGATTTTTAAAGTATTGGAGAAAAAGAGTGATCCACGCGTAACTGATGACTATCCTCGATTCTTTGTTTTTTTCAGAGTGCTTTTATATATCGGATGGATAAAGAATCACCAAAAGAATTTTCTCAAATGGGCTAATTGTCATTGGAAACTGAATTGGACTAAAGATTATAATTTTAAGTTTGGTAATAATATTCAGAAGGAACTTAGGGATACGGATATGGACAAATGGGATGACAAAACCTGCAATGGTTCTGATATTGGTAAAGCTTATCGGAATTTGGCAATTAAAGTTATGTCCGCTCTTACCGAGAAGGTAAATGATGGAATGCTGATTGACCGTTCGGGTTTTTATAGAGAGGGCGTCGCCGACCGCATCAATGACGGAAAGAAAATGCGTTATCCGTTCTAATTGTTTTATTCCAAATTTATCTTTTTACCTCAGTATTGTGACATTTCATTGATTTGAAGTGTCTGACCTTGTCTGACCTTGTCTTACCTAAATTTGTGGGTAAGAAAAAACCTTGCCTTACCTTGTCTTTCCTTGTCTTATCTTGCTGAATATCAACGCATAATAAGCCTAAAAAGCACTTTGCTGATTCAAGAAAAATCCATACCTTTGCACCGTTGTAAGTCTTTATTTTCAAAGATATGGATAAAATTAATTAGGATATGAGAGAAAAGAAACCAACCAAGGCCCAGTCGCTGCCAGGCGGCGACTCGGCCACTTACATCAGCCGACCGAAGCGTAAACCTGACGAGACGCTGAAAGGCAAGATGAACAGGTGGGACAACGGCTATGCCGAGTTCGTTCCGCAGGGTCAGAAGCCGAGCAACCGGACGATGCTGAAGCAACTGGGCGGTAGCAGCTTCTACCGAACAGAAGGCGAAAAAGAAAGCTCGTGGTCGCTCCACCTGAATGTAGACGCCAAGGACTGCGCCGACCCTGTGGCAGCATTGCACGAGCAGTTCCTCTTTCTCACCCGAGAAGAGCAAAAGCAGATGCCGAAGCTGCCTGAAGGCTCAGAGGGGCGAATGCTGCTTGACAACGGCGACACGCTTAAAGTCTGGCTCGACAGCGAGAAGGGCGAGGTGTGCATCCTCACGCGGCTACAGTGCTCGCCGCAGATAGAGCGCGAACTGCTGCAGGCACAGGCTGCGATGAACGTCACTCTGGGTAGATACCGCTCGGAAATAATCAACACAGATAATAAATAAAGAAAGGTATGGAAAAGAATTGGCGATTCGTTTGGCAGTCAAATCTTTACTGGGCGTCGTGCGAGCCTTGCACGGCCTCGGTGTTTTGGATGCAGGTGCGCAGTGCGCAAGTGAAATGGAAAATAGATACGCGCAGGGCTATTATCAAGGCGGTGCGCTTGGGCCTCCCGCTCGACGAATGGACGCGCCGCTCGGACTATCAGCAGTGGTGCATGGCGCAGATGGCCAAGCCCCGTGCTGGTGAGAAATTCGCCTTGAAGCCTGAGCCGCTGCGACTGCTCCAGTGGGGCGAGCAGCTGAAGGCCTCGCTACCCGGCTTTATCTTTGGCGTGCATGAGTTTGCATTGGTACCAAGGCTGGATAAAAACGGCAACCCGAAGTTGGATGCCAACGGGCAGCCCATGATGTATCGCCGACGTAAGCAGGAGAACGTGAGGCATCTGAGCGGACTGTTTATGAGCGACTACGACCACCTGCCGTTTCCCCCGCAGGAACTGTATGAGAAGACGCTGAAGCCGGGCTATCCTTGGAAAACCCGTCTGGCTCACTTGACCAGCTCGGGCGAAGGTCTGCGACTGGTGAGTGAGTGCCTGATTGGTGCGGGGAACATATCGGACCAGCAGTACCTTCAGGCTCAGGAACTCGGAATGCTGAATGTCATAGGCACAACGGGCAAGCATGTTACTGACAATAGCTGCGTGAACTGCGACAAATTCTCGTTCTGTCCCCGTGAGGAAGATTTGCTCTACATTGGCGAAGATAAATTGTTTTATTTTTAAATACGTATTAATATGGAAAGTAAAGATTTATTTGAAAACGAGTTCGACCGTTTGTACGTCGACTCCTACAGAGATGGAAACAGTGCCGCCACCAATCCAGAACATCAGCTGCCAGGCAACGCAGCGACAGAGGAGGCTGGCCAGTTATCAACCAGAGTAACTACAGCCGCTGACGATGCCGCCAAGGCTTTGGCCAAGGAAGTCGCGCCGAAGGACTTGGACAGGGAACAGGCGGTGTGGCTGGGCTACGACGTACATGACTTTGTCAGTGCCATGTACCCCAATGGCCCCAACGTGCGCCACGATGCCACCCGCAACTTGTTCAACGACCTGCTGGTTCTGTTCGACGGCAATTGGAAGCGTGCGCATAGCGTGCTGCTCACCTTCAAGTTCGTTCAGGAAATCATCGATGAGCGCGGCTCCGACGAGGTTGACCGCATCGTGGAGGGCGGCCGCAAGCTCCTGCAGAAGCGTGAGAGCGAGAACTTCAATGCCCTGCAGCCTTCGAAGGATATGCGCCGTGCCATCGAGATGGTGACGGGCCGCAAGTATGCTGTGCTGGTGCGCGAAGCCCGCAGTCAGGCGTTAGGAGAGGCGGCTGGATTGCAGCAGGAAATCCTTGCTACGCTGGAGCGCATTGGCAGTGAGTTTGACAAACTGAAGAACAACTATCCGTTGATGAAGCTGCTCTTCTTCCATATGAAGCCCAAGTACTTCGCCGCTGTGTTCTTCGTGGCCGGTTCTTTTGCGATGACCTTGATGACCCGCTGTTTCTATCAGTTTTGGCCGAAGCCCGGCAGAAATTGCCGACTGAACTCCTTGGTGATGCTCATCGGACGTATGGGCGGCCTGAAGTCGGTGGCCGTCGACCTCTACGAGATTTTGATGGAGCCAGTACGCAAGGCTGACGCCGCTCAAATTGCAGCACTGAACAATTTCAACGACGAACGTGAGCAAAACAATGGCGGGGCCAAGAACAAAACACCACGCCCCAAGGGCGTATACCGTGCCCTGCCCCCGGAGACCTCGACGGCAGCATTGCGCGAGGCTGAGGCCAACGCCCACGAGACGCTCGACGGCGAGGATTTCTATCTGCACGTCAGCATCTTTGACAGTGAGCTTCAGAACACGCTGTCGCAGTTGAAGAAGGGCTATATGGATGCCCTGATGACTTACTGGCTGAAATCGTATCATAATGAAAAGCACGGGGCCTATCTGAAGACCTCCAGCGCACCAATCGGTGAGACCGACGTACACTTCAACGCCGTCTATACCGGCACAAGCGACGCCCTGAAGAAGATCAACACCGAGAGCAACAACGTGAACGGCCTGATGTCGCGCTTCACCGTCGTACCCAACGCCGACTCAAACTTTGAGATGCTGGAGGTTCACGACTACGACAGCGCTGCACGTCAGCGTGATGACGACTTGCGTCAGTGGGCTTACAAGCTCGACACCTGCAAGGGAGAGATTCCCTGCAAGCCCATCAGCGACGCCCTGAAACTGTGGACAAGTCACCACATGGCCGATGCCGGTGAGGACAAGGACTATGCCGAGGAGGACCTGGTGAAGCGCCCCTGCTGGCATGCCATCAACTTCGTACTGCCCTTCGTTGTCAGCCGTCACTGGGACAAAATGATACAGGACGCCGACGGACGATGGAAGTGCGGCCCTGACTTCAAGGTCGACCAGAAGGATGTCCGACTGGCCATTCTCATTGCCAATGCCCAGCTCGCCTTCCAACAGTACTACTGTAAGGCCATTCTTGAAAAGCACTACGACGACCTGGCAGCAGAACAGGCCTCGAACGTGCGCCATAGCCAGAAGACCTGGATGGGCTATCGTCGGCTGCCTGACGTGTTTACGTCGGAAGATGTTGACCGCTGTTTCAGTTATGAGGGGAAGACGGGCAGCATCTGCAGCAAGCTGAAGCGTCTGCAGGACCAGGGCCTGGCTCAGAAAATCCGTACGGGCAAGGACAAGGGCAAGTACCGCAAACTGATGTAGAGCGTCATATTGCAATATTGCATTGCATTCGTGTAACAAAAGAACCGTCCCCCTGTTATAACAAAAGAACCGTCCCTCTGTTACATGCGCAGAAGGGACGGTTCCTTTTGTGTACTTTTTCTATGAAAATATTTGCGGAAATGTTTGGTGGTTTCAGTATTTTTTTGTACCTTTGTAGCATGAAAAGGGGAGAAGGATAAGGCGCCTGTTCAGACCCCTAATCCCCTAACTTAGGGGACTTGAAAAGCGGGAATGAGGTCACCCGGTGTAGTTGGCCTCGGCTCATCTAATACTACGAAAAACATTAACAAAGATGGCAAGAAATGAGATTACTATGCTGGTCGACCTGTACAAGAACCGCAACACGGCCAGCAAGACGTATGGCCAGTTCTATGGCCGAGTGTTTAACCGCGAGACGCTCTCGCTGAAGGGATTTGCCAAGCACATGATGGAGCACGGCAAGCGCATCACCTACGAGGAGCTGGTGCTGACGCTGCAGCAGATGGTGTCGTGCCTGAAGGAGCTGACCGTCCAGGGTGTGCCTGTGAAGCTCGACGGACTGGGCACGTTCTACCCCTCGATTGAGTCGACGGGTTCGGCTACAGTGCTGGGCTACGACCCCCTGACGAACATCAGCGGCGTCCACATGAACTTCCGCCCCGAGGCTGCCGGCGGTGCCGACGAGAAGCTGACGAGCCGCATCCTGAAGGATCTGTGCACGTTCAAGATGAACGACTACGTCATCCCCACCACGAAGGTTGTGGACGGCAAGGAGAAGGTGTACTACGAGCGTCACCCCATCGCGACTTACGGCACGGAGACGGCGGAGTAGCCCCCTCCAAACCTCCCCCCGGAGGGGGAGGCTTTTTGCGGCGGCTTTGGGTCGGTGCAATGTGAGAATCTCTCCCTCGATGAGGGGGAGGTTTTTTTGTGCGGCTCTGCTACGTTAGATTACTTCCAGATAAAAGCTGAAGGGGCGGAAACCGTCGTTGCAGCTTATCATGGCGCTCATCGGGTTCTTCATCCAGCCGTCGAAGTAATCGTAAGACCCGTCAGGGGAAACGCTTCGCTTTGCGAAGAAGTTGCCCTCACCACGTGCCAGCGACTCCACAAACTCGCGCATTGACGACCATGCCGACAGGCACATCCCCTCAGGGCACTGCCCGTCGACGGATATCCATTGCTGGCCTACGCTGACGTCGCACGTGTGCTCAATGGGGTTCTCATACTTTGCCATCAGGTCAGCGTAGACGGTCTGCCGCATGGCTGTTATCCTAACCTTGTTCATATTGCTAAGCAACAATCTCCTCGAAGCGGTGGGTCGGATTGGGCCGTCCGGGCTGCAAGTATCGCCAGGCTGTGACCTCGTCGGTATAGCGTCCGCCGATGGTGCTGACAAGTGCATCGCGCACCAGCTGATCAAGGTGCTCGGGCGAACACTCCACGCGGGCATTGACGATGAGCCGCACATCGGTGCTCGTACCAGCCCCACTCCGTATGGTCAGCGTGCGCTCAGCCCCTGTGATGTTGGCAATGGCATAGTCCTGGCCGCTCTCGGCGATAATCTTCACATGGCCTACTGCCAAGGCTTCGCGCTCAAGAGTAGCCTTCAGGTCGCTGATAAGGGTTTGGAGCAGCTGGTCCCAGTCGGCAGGCTGCTGGGCATGCAGCATCACCGTTCCGTTGAGCCATCCGAGCACAGCCTCACCATGGGCATAGCGGTCGTAGTCGATGTCGAGCAGCCGCTTGCCAGCATCGGTGCGGGTGGTGACCTGGTCCAGCCACTCGTCGATGCCCTGACCTGTGATGGCGCTCACCGTCATCACCTGACTCTTGGGGAAAGCCTGTGCCGTGTCGGTCTTCAGCTGAGCCAGAACGTCAGCCGGCACGGAGTCGGCCTTGGTAATCACGATGATGTCAGCCTCCTCGAGTTGTTTACGGTAGATATAGGCCGCGTCCTCATGCAGTCCGGCCTGCTCGCCCTGAAGGATGGAGGCCAGCCGGTGGGGGTCGGCCAGTACTGTCAGCGGCGATACGAGCAGCGTGGTGTTCCAGTACTTCTTGAGTGGCTGGAGAATCGTTGCCGAGAGGTCGGCACAACTGCCCACGGGCTCGGCCAGCACGTAGTCGGCACGCTCTGACACCTGCCTGACGGCATCGGTAAAGCCGTTGAAGTTACAGCAGAAGCAGCTGCCTGCCACTTCGCTGACTGTGAGGTTCTGACGGCGCAGTAGTTCGCTGTCGACGAGTTCGGGAGCCTGGTCGTTGGTAATCAGACCAATGCCCTTGCCCTGAGACATCAGCTGCTGGGCCACTCGCCAGATGAGGGTGGTCTTCCCCGCTCCGAGGAAACCGCCCACGAGGATAATTCTTGTTTGCATAGTCATTTTTGAGGAGTTGAGGATTTGGGGGTTGCCGTGGTACAGCAACATGCGGGATGGTCGTTGCTTTTGGATAAGAGCAGCGGTTCGAGGAGGTAGCGGAAGCACAGGGCAGCAAGGGCAGCGCCGAGGACGGGAGCCAGGATGTAGACCCAGAACCAGCCGCCTACCGCATCGGGCAGGGCTGCCGACTGCCACCCCGCGAGATAAGCCACAAGACGCGGGCCGGCATCACGTGCAGGATTCAGACCAGCCTGCGTGAGCGGTGCCACGAAGAAGATGATGCTGGCTACGGTCAGTCCGATGAAGAGTGGCTGGAGTGGTTCGCTGGGACGGCCCACATTGCACCCTTCAGTGAGGAAGAAGATGAACAGCGCCAGGAGGAACGTGCCGAAGCCCTCAGCCAGCATGGCCAGGGGCAACGACACCACTGCCACAGAGGCATCGCCGGGATTGGGATAGAACTCGCCGAACATACGCGCTGTGTCGACACTCGACGCCGTGCCACGGACAATGTGGTGGAGGGCTTCGTAGTTAGCAATCGAAGGCGCGAAGAGCACATAGAGCATTGCGCCAGCCAATATGGCGCCCAGAAACTGAGCAGCAAGATAAGTGGGCAGCTTACCAGCCTTCATGCGCCCAGCCACCACCATGGCCACCGAGACGGCAGGATTGAGATGGGCACAGGAGAGATAGCGCGTCAGATAGATGGCCAGCGTCACGCCGAGACCCCACACCATGCCCACCTGGAAAATACTGACGTATTCGCCAAAGAGCACGGCGCAGGCCACGCAGGCGCAGCCGAAAAGCGTGAGGACAAACGTGCCAAGGAGTTCACCTATGAATGCTTTCATGAGGAGTTGAGGAGTTGAGGAGTAAGGAGTTGAGTAGGTTTTACTTAATCTTGTAGGCATAGAAGGCACCGGCATGACGGACGTAGAGCACGCCATTGCTGATGGTGGGGTGAGCCCAGTAGGGGCCGCTGCCCTTGGTGATGCGGAACTCGCTCGTCACCTCAAACTTAGCGGGGTCGGCCTTGGCCAGTCCTACGGTGCCCCGGCGCTCGTCGTAGCAGAAGAGCTTGCCGTCGGCAGCAATGATAGAGCCCTTGCCCTTGCCCTGCCAGGCCGTCTCATACTTCGTCTCGCCCGTATTCCAGTCGATGCAGCACCAGTTGCCGGCATTGTTGTTAATCCAGTTTGAGCCGTAGATACAGTCGCCCACGAGCACATAGCCGCCGTGATGGGTGTCGAGCGTCTCAGTGCGCCATGTGCAGGTGACGCTCTTCAGGTCGTCGGCCAGCTGCAGCTGGAATCCGTTGATGTCGTAGCCGTGACAGAAGAAGATTTTGCCGTCGCGGTAGAGGGCCGAGTTGGGGGCAATGTTGTCCCAGCGGCTGGAGTTGCCGTAGTGCTTGGGTCCCCAGTCGTCGAAGGTCCACTCAATGTCGCCCGTTTCAGGATTCACGCCGAAGGCCGTCAGTGCTGTGGAGCTGACAATCTGACGCTTGCCCTTGTACTCGATCAGGATGGGGCTGACGTAGCCACTCTTATTACCCAGGGCGCGGCTCTTCCACACCTCCTCGCCCGTGAACTTGTTGAGGGCCACCATTGTGGTCTGGTCGCCGCAGGGGGTATAGATGACCTTGTCGTCGTAGACCAACGGACACTCGCTGGTGCCCCAGTTGCCCGTCTTGCGCTCATACTTCGAGCCGCCGTCAACCGACCAAATGATCTTTCCGTCCTCAGCGTTCATGCAGACAATCTCGCCCATGCCGCTGATGACATAGAGGCGGCCGTCGCTGAAGGTGGCCGTCGTGCGGACCTCAGGGTAGGAGCCACGCCAGTGCTGGCCATACTCCACGCTGTAGACCTTTGTGCCGTCGAGCTTGTAGCAGCTCAGCATCTCCTTGTCTTCCTGGTCGTTAAGACCGGTGAGATAGATACGGTCGCCCACCACCTGAGCACTGGAGTAGCCCTTGCCGGCATCCTCGACCTCGAAGATTTTCTGAGGGCCTTCGGCCGGCCACTGGTTGAGCAGGCCCGTGTCGGGATAAGAGCCATTGTTCAGAGGACCACGCCAGCCATTCACGCTGGCACCTTTTGTAAAATCAGTCGGCGTCTGAGCCGATGTGCAGGCACTGGCAAAGAGTGCCACCATGATTAATACGTTGCGCATTGTTTAATAGTTTTTGAGTTTATACTGATATGAATGATTATCCATGTGAGGGCCAGCATCAGCAGCAGCAGGACGATGGCAGTAGGGGTGAAGAGATAAGCGGTAAGGGGGATGAGGAAAGAAACGGCATAGCTGCCCGCCATACCGGCCACAACGGCCAGCAGGGGCACGACGAGCTGCTCGCGGCGCAGCATGCCAGCCACAGCTTCAGAAGGAAATCCTAACGTATGGTAGAGATGGATTTCGGAGCGGCGCGCCGCGAGGTTCTTGCGTATGACGATAAGCAGGCTGACCAAGCCCAGCAACAGGCCGAGGCCGCCAAGAGAAAGGAATATACTGAGATAAGTATCAGTGACTTCAAAGAACTGGTGCAGGCGGTCGGTGGTTGTGGTGATGGTGACGCCATAGTCGGAGAGCGCCTGGGCGATGGGGGTCGTGGCTGATGAGCCACTCACTGGACTGGGAGTGGGGGAGGGGAGGGAGAAGAGCAGGATGCGGGAGCCCGTCTCGTCGGGCCAGAGCTGGCGGAAAGCCGACAGGGGCATGACGGCATTCCCGTGGAATATGCCCGTGGGGTAAGAGCCGGCAATGAGGGCTCTGACCTCGCGGCCATCGGTTGCATGATAGGTCAGGGTGTCGCCCACCTGCTTCATCATGCTCCAAAGCAGGGCCTCCTCGTCGATGGCAACGGGCACCAGGTCGTTTCTTTCAGCCAAGGCAATGCCAAAGGTCTTCATATCCTCAGGCGACATACCTATTACCGACGGAGTCTCGACCTTGTTCAGGTTCAGACAGCTGGCCTCGTCCTCAGTATGTTTGGGCAGCTGCAGGAAACGGCTTTCGGCGGGCAGGTCGTCGAGATGCAGATGGTGACGGCCTGCCGCCGTGTTCAGGTCGTACTGGATGGGGATGCGGCTCTCGCCATAGAACTGCCAGCCACCAGTGACTGCCCCGGAGGAATGGCTGAAGTCGGGACGGTTCATGCCTACGGCAAACACGATGAAAACGCCCAGGGCCAGGGTCCAGAACGAAAGCCGATGCTGGCGGCGGTAGTAGTAAAGGGAGGAGGCGAGGAGGCGCTCGTGGCTGATGAGCCACGCACCGGACCGTGAGCGGAGGGGCGAGGGGGAACGGCGAGCCCTTAATCCTGACCTGACGGCGAGGCAGAGGACGAGCAGGGCCAGCAGGACAGCCACGACAAGGGCAATGAGAACCGTTGCTGCACGGGCATGCAGGCCAAAGCCGTCGGTATGAGTGGCACCACTCCACGGACCGGCCAGCAGCCAAAGGATAACGGCAGCGTAGGCATAGCCAAGGAGTAGACCAACAGGTGAAGATATCAGCACCACGGGCAAGGCCTCGGCGAAAAGATGCCTAAAGACCTGACTTTTGCTGAAGCCTAAGATATTGAGCGTATGAATCTCCGACCGCCGCAACTGGTACATCTCAGCGAGCGGAGTCTGCATCAGCAGAATGGCTGCAATGATGATGAAGAAGCCCAAGGCGAGGAACAGCAGGCCAAAGTCGGTACCGTTCTGGGCAGCGCGAATGGCAGCCTCGCGGGGGTGAAGTAGGTGAAGGGTGAAGAGTGAAGGGTGAAGGGTGAAGAGTGGAAAATCAGTCACAATCTTCGTGGCCACGCCATAGGAGCCTGTCCAATCCTTGCCGACGGCATCGAGACTGACCAGGGCCTTTGGCGTCTGCCTATACTCAGCCCAGTAGTCTTCGTCGGCCCGCGTGATACGACTCATGTCGATGGGCAGGTCGCTATCCCAGTCGGTACAACGTTTGACACCTGACAGACCGGGGAAGTCGGCCGTCAGCAACTCGGCCTGACGCTGAATCTCGCTGATGGGCACGATGCTGACGACACGGAAACGGTGGCTGCGCGTCTCTAATCGTTTCAACCCGCCACGCGAAACATAGTACTCCATCACCACTGAGTCGCCCACATGGGCATTCATCCGATGGGCAGCATAGTCTGTCAGGATGGTCTCGTCGCCAGGCAGCTGGTCGGTTGCCGTCACAAATGAATAAGGTATGGAGCCTAAGCTGTTGACGAAATAAGCTAAGTAGCGGGCTGAGGGGGCTAATGCCTCAACGACACCCTGCGGCAGGAAGACACGGTCGGTGCCAATGATGTTGCCATGTATCTGAAGCCCTGAGTATGCTGGCTTCCAGATGCTGCCCACGAACTGAGCATCAGAAATCTGCTCTGGCGACATGATGACATTGATTTTCCCCTCGACGCCCAGGGCCTCGGCCAACTCCCGCCGGTTCATGAAGATATTCTTCGGACGCACCTGTTCCTGGCGCAGCAGCAGATTGCCACCGTCCTGTCTTGACTTCACGCCCTTGACGGTCAGTCGCAACTGCGTAGCATAGCTCTGCGAGACGAAAAGCGAACCTGAGCCAACAAGACTGTTCGAGGGAAGGTGGAGTACTATTGGTGAAAGGTGAAGGGTGAAGGGTGAAGGGAGGAGCTCCTCGTTTATCAGGACTTCGCCCGGCTTGAGTGAATCGATGTCTGAGCCCCAGACGGTGACGGGAATCATCTGTCCGTCAGAAGAGACGAAGCCTTCAGCCAGCAGATAGCCCTTAGCACTTGCCATCAGGGGCTGCCGGAGGATGCTGTCGCTGAGGAATCCCGTTCCCGTCAGTATCAGCGTCTCAGTATTTCCCAATCGCTCATTGACACGTTCTGTCAGCGACCCGCGCACAGAGTCGCCCAGCACAAGGCTACCCGTCAGCACGGCCGTCATCACGGCTACCGCCACAGCGACAAGCCGATAGAACCTTCTGTAATATGAGCGACTGGATGTATTCACAACTTTCCTTCTTTTAGGGTAAACTTCTGACGGGCATTCCGGGCCAGTTTCTCAGAGTGGGTTACGACGACGATGGTGGTCCCCCACTCACGGTTGACGTCGTTCAGCAGTTGTGCCACCTCGTCAGCATGCTGACTGTCGAGCTGTCCCGTAGGCTCATCGGCCAACAACAGCTGAGGCCGCATGATGAGGGCACGGCAAAGGGCCACCCTGCTCTTTTCACCACCAGAGAGTGTCTCGGGCAGTTGTTGCACGACATGGTCAATACCCATCTTCCGCACGAGCTCTTCAGCCCAGGCCACCTCTTCGGCCCGTGGCGTCTTACTGACAACCAGGGTGGGAAGCAGAACGTTCTGCCACGCCGTCAGCTGAGGCAGCAGACGATAATCCTGGAACATAAAGCCTATCTGACGGTTGCGCAGCTGAAGCAGTCGGCGCTCATCCATGTCGTTGACACATTCCCCGCCCAGCTGATAGGTTCCACGGTCGGGCTGCAACAACGTCCCAAGGATATTCATCAGCGTGGTCTTGCCTGTTCCCGACACACCTGTCACTGCCACGAAGTCGCCTTGCTCAACCTTCAGGTTAAGACCGTCTAAGACCGTTCGCATGCCACCATTGCCGTCGGCAAAGCCCTTTTGTATGTTGCTTAATTCGATATATGCCATTGCTATCACTTTTCTTTTTCACCAAAACACAGCAGGGTGCCACGCGCCGTCTGTATGTAGAAGCGATCCTCGCCTACGACGGGCTGGGCTATCAGCTGCTCACCTGTCTCATACTCCCAGAGTTGCTGGCCCGTCGAGGCATCGTGAATCGTTACGACACCTGTCTTGGTACACACCAACAGACGCTCACCGGCCAGCACAGGCGAACTTTCGCCCGTCTCGCCTTTCAGGGCTACGTGCCATCTTTCCTGTCCGTCCCTGCGGTTCAGACATACCAGCCGGCGGTTAGGCGTCAACAGGAACACAGCATCATCAGTGACCACAGGCACCGACAGCATTCCGCCGTCATCATCTGTTGCAGCCAACAACTTCCGGTGGCTGGCAATGTGCCCGTTGCTGAGCGTCAGCTCGTAGACATCGCCACCATAGTCGGCCACGTAGGCCTGATTGCCAACGACTACCGGCGAGGCAGGGATATAGGCATCAAGCTTCAGCGAGTCAGCCGGTTCACCCGTCGTGCCATCAACCATGCGCACCCAAGCGTCGCAGCCCCCGAAGAGCGCATAGTTCTGCCAGAGGGCAACTGCGCCGTTGATGTAGTAGCCCGTCTCCACCCGGTGAATCAGTTTCCCCGTCGCTGGCGAAAGGGTGTACATATAATTGTCATAACTGCCCACGAAGAGCCGCCGCTGCCCGTTGATGGCAGTCAGCTGAGGCGCGGCAGCTATCTGTCCCTCCGTCTCGTAGCTCCATTGCTCCGAACCGTCAGTCAGTGAAAGTGCCCGCACTCGCCCGTCGATCATGCCGACATAGAGCGTGGAATCTTCAATAGTGAACGATGCCTCCATTTCCGACCCTAACGCGAGGTAGAGCTGTTCCTCGCCCGTGTCAGCATCCAGGCCTTTCATCTCGCCATGCTTGTCGCAGAAGAGAATCATGCCGTTGAAGGCCAAGGGCGAAGCCACCGTTCTCACCTCGTGACGATGCTCCCACAGCAACTGCGGATGCTCAGGCAGTTCGGCATGCGTCACCGCTCCTTCAGGCAAAGCACGGCAACCTGTCAGTATCAACGCCACATATATAAGGAATACATGTCTCATCACTATTGACTTTTAACTAACGAAGCGCCAAAGCACCGGTTGGACAGAGTCTGGCTATCTGTTCACTGACATGCTTCTTGCTCTCTTCAGGTATCACCACCCGCATGTCGAAACCACGACGCTCGAAGGTAAAGCCATCCTGAGTGTTATAGACACAGAGGCCACAGCGTATGCACTTGGCCGGCTCATAGACCAGACGGCCGGTAACAGCAATCTGCTTCTTCACGGGCAATGACGACTGTACGCCGTAACGTGTCACCTTAATCCCCATCTTCGTGGCAAGGCTTCGCAGTCGGCAGTCCACCCTGCCGTCGCAGGCACAATGCAGGCAACGGCTCGGCTGGGTGTAGGTATCCTTCATGCGCTGCTTCTCACGGTCGCTGAAACGGCCTGAACGGCTGTTGAAAGGAACAATGCCGCCAGCCCCTTTCCAGAGCTCCGGGGCCTGCGATGCTACGGGCACCGTACCCTTGCCACTGGGTAAAACCTCATTCAGTATCTCACGTATCTTGACGCCCTCGTCCACTGTCACGCGCCGACAGGCTTTCTCGCAGGGAGCCTTGCAATCATCGCACGACACGTTGCGCAACAGCTTTCTCGCCTCATCCATCTTGCCCATATCGTAGAGACGGATGACTCCTGCCACGTCGATGCCGCGCTGGCACACCATCGTACAAGGGGCCTCACAGTCGGCACGGTGGTCGCTCAACAGCAGTTCAACCGACAGGCGGCGCAGTTCCTTCACCTCGTCGCTGTCGGTCTCTATCTCCATCCCCTCGTAGGGCATCGTCGAGCACGAGGGTATCATCTGCTCCGTCTTCACGTCTTTCACCATGCAGACCATGCACGACGGGTGATGCTCATAACCCTCAGCATAGCACATCGAGGGCACTTCTATACCAGCCTCGCTCAGTTCTTCAATGAGTGGACGCAGTCCGCTGACTTCTATCGTATTATGATTGACGCTTATTCTCATACTTTATCGCATTAAAGTCACACTCGTCGATGCACAGTCCGCAGAGGGTGCAGCGCTCGGTGTCAATGGTATGTTTCTTGTAGGGCTCGAAGGGAATGGCGTCGGCCGGACAGCAGCGGGCACACTTCGTACACCCAATGCAGTCGTCGGTCACCGTCAGCCTCACCAGCGCCTTGCAGCTGCCCGTCCGGCAGATGCCCTGCACGTGTTCCTCATACTCATGGCGGAAGTAGCGCAGTGTTGACAGCACAGGGTTCGGAGCCGTCTTGCCCAGTCCGCAGAGAGCCGATTTCTTCACGGCAAGCGCCAGTTCCTCCAGTCGGTCAATATCTTTCATCGTACCCTTGCCTGCCGACAGACGGTCGAGGATATCCAGCATACGTCGGGCACCAACACGACAGAACGTGCACTTGCCGCAACTCTCGCCGCTGATGAAGTTTAGGAAGTAGCGGGCCACGTCGACCATACAGTCGCTCTCGCTGAGTACAACGAGACCACCGCTGCCCATGATGGCGCCCTTCTCCTTCAGCGAATCGTAGTCAACGGCGGCATCACACAACTCAGCGGGTATGCAACCGCCCGAGGGACCGCCCGTCTGAACGGCCTTCAGCCGCTCGCCGTTCTCTACGCCACCGCCTATCTGCTCAACAATCTGCCTGAGCGTTGTGCCCATCGGCACCTCAATCAGTCCGCCATGCTTCACCTTACCCGCCAGCGCAAACACTTTCGTTCCCTTGCTGCCCTCAGTGCCCACTTGCCTGTAGGCTTCAGCACCATGCCTGACGATAAAGGGCACCTGGCTCAGCGTCTCTACATTATTGATGAGTGTGGGCCTGCCAAAGAGACCTCGCTCAGCAGGATATGGCGGACGCAGATGCGGGAAACCGCGCCGTCCCTCGATGGAGGCTATCAGAGCCGTTTCCTCACCACAGACGAAGGCACCGGCTCCCTCAAACAGGCTCACGTCAATTGAGAAGTCACTGTCAAGCACGTGCGCTCCAATAAATCCCCGTTCACGACACATCTCCAAGGCACGGCGCACTCTGATTACCGCCTGCGGATATTCCGCACGGATATAAAGAATCGCCTTCCGGGCTCCAACGGCGTATGCGGCTATCACCAGGCCCTCTATCACCCGCAACGGATAACTCTCCAGCAGAATACGGTCCATAAAGGCCCCCGGGTCGCCCTCATCCCCATTACAGATAACGTACCTATCCTCCTGTCCTGTATGCTGCGATACCATCGCAGCCCCTCCAGCCACAATCTGCCACTTGCGCCCTGTGCTGAAACCGCCGCCACCGCGCCCTCGCAGTCCGCTCCTCACGACCTCATCTATCAGGGCCTTCCGCTCCATCCCGAGCGCCTTACGCAGACCTTCAAAACCGCCTTGGGCAATATATTCATCTATGTCAAGCGGATTCATCTTCCCGTAGCCCTCAGTCGATATTCGGTACTGTCCTTCCAGGAAGTTGTTGATGGTCTGGTTACGCTGGAAGTCACTCTGGTACACGATGTTATCCCACGTCTGGTCGGTGTGGTAGGTGTCTACCTGATTGAGCAGGGCATTACGCAGACGGCGCCACCGTGAAGCAGGATGAAAGTGATGCAACAGCACCTCCTTCACCTCCTCAGGGCGGATGTTCGGATAACGGGTAATCTTGCCGTCGGGCATGGCCACATCAATCAGGGGCACTAAGTTGCAGGCACCAACACACGAGACGGGCTTGATTGTCACATTGACACCTAACTCCCGACAGGCCTCCTCCACGGCCTCTTTCACCTCGGCGGTGCCGCTGGCCTGACAGCAGTTCTCCATGCCTATGCGAACCTCTCCTTGTGGCGCTTCTTGCTGTGCCGTTTGCTGTTCGGGACTTGTGACTTGCAGCGCCTCAAACTCGGCCAGCACCTCGTTGACACGGCCCGGCTGCACATGCCCGAATATCTTGTTGTCTATCTGTACCACCGGAGCCAGCGCACAACAGCCCAGACAGGCTATCTTCTCTATCGAATACTGCTGGTCGTCGGTGGTAATGGTATCCTCACCGATGTTCAGTTCGCGGCGGAAGGCATCATAGACTATATTGGCACCCTTCACATGGCAGGCCGTTCCACAGCAGACGCGGATGGTGTGACGCCCGTAGGGTATCATCCGGAACTGCGCATAGAACGTCGCCACCGAGATGGCCTGTGCGCGGTCTATCTCCGTCGTCTCATAGACGCGCTCCAGGGCATCGGCCGGCAGGTAGCTGAACTCCGCCTGCAGCGCCTGCAGCAGGGGGATGATCTTCTCACGCCCCCTCCCCACACGCGCTATGATGGCGTCGGTCCTGGTGCGGATGGCCTCGCGGGCCTCGTCCGGTGATGTGATATTACAATTCTCGCAAGCCATTATGATTCCTTTTTAACCACGTAAAGACTCTTATCGGTACGTACCACCATCATCCCGTCCGTGAAAGCAGGCGTCGCAAAGGTTTTCTCACCCGTCTCGAAACTGGTAATGAGTTTGAAGTCCTTGCCTGTAGAGAAGATGTAGCACTTGCCGCTGTTACTGAACAGATAAATCTTGCCGTCGGCAATGATGGGCGACGAATAGAACGGCGTCGTCAGCTCGTGCTGCTTCACCACGCTGCCGTCTTCGGTGTTATAGGCACAGACAGCACCGTAGCTGGTAGCCACATAGAGCAGGTCCTTAGTAGCCACCGGACTCGAGCATTCGGGCAGACAGTCGCTCGCCTCCCAGATCTTCTCGCCCGTCTCGGCATTGATGGCCACACACGTAGCATACTCGCTGGCACCGTAAATGATGCCGTTCGATGCACAGGGACTGCTGCCTACCTCACCGCTCATGCACTCCACGCGCCAGAGCTCAGCACCATTCGAAGCGCTGTACGCCGTAATGGCGGGATTGCCCATCACGATGACGGCCTGCTGACCTCCTGCCTTGGCGATAATCGGCGAACTCCACGCTATCTTGTCCTTACGGCTCTTGCTCCACAGCTGGTTGCCATTGGCCGTGCTGAGGGCAATGAGCTTGGCATTCGAGTTGTTGTCGTACTGGATAATCAGTTCATTACCGTACATCAGCAGCGACGAGGCAAAGCCATAGTGATTGTCGGGCACACCGAGGTTCTTAGCCCACAGCCGCTTGCCGTCCATGTCGGCACAGATAACGTCGCCTGTAGCAAAGATAGCGCACACCTGCTTGCCGTTGGTGGCAACGGTCGAGGCAGCAAGTCCCGTGTCGTCGTTCACCTGGGGCATCGTCGAGGGCGAACCGCTGATACCGTCGGCCTTCACCGTCCAGCGCAGCTCTCCCGTCCAAAGGTCAAAGCAATAGAGTTCGCGGGCTTGGCCGTCGGCTCCGGTCAGGAAGATGTTACGTCCGTTGATAACCGGCGAGTTATAGCCGTGCTTGGGAACGGTCTTCTGCCAAAGGATGTTCTTGCCGCTCTTCAGATTCCACGACGTTGGAATGCCACGCGCTGACGAACGGCCCGATGAGTTGTTGCCGCGGAAGGCATTCGAGGTCAGCTTGGGTGTTGGGAAAGAGTCTGCGGGTTCCTCGGCTTCAGCCACAAGGGTGCTGTCTATCTTTACCGTGTCGCTGGCAACTTGCTCAGCTGCAGCTGGGGCAGTGCTGGCAGAATCTGTCGCTGCCGTCTCCTTACTCCCCAACTCCTTACTCCCCAACTCCTTACTCCCCAACTCCTTATTTAACAGGGCAAACAGCACTGAGGCCGCTGCCAGTCCGCCGACGCCCCACCCAATATACTTTCGGGCGTTGCTCTTTGTCATCCACTCGTCAATGGGGTCAAGTTCCTTCTCGGGCAGATTTTTCGAGTCTTTGAAGTACATGCGGAGACTCAGGCCGATGACCGCCGCCATCCCGCAGAGAATCCAAACACCGGTCTTCAGATGGCTCTCTTGCGTGAAGTACGCCTTTCTCGACAACAAATCCAGTTGGCGTATCTCGTCTGCCAGCTCCGCATTCTCGGTGTTACTCTCGTTGAGCTGCTTCAGCGTCTCCATCACCTCCGTCTGGAGCGGCGTCGTCTGGCGCATCTGCAGCCAACTCACCCCCATCATCACCGTTAGTGCCAGTGCGAACACCACCGTCACCAAGGCCACGTTTCTATATACATTCCTATTCATTTTTCACAGCTATATTTTGTGGACAATAATCAAAGCACTTGCCGCAGGCCACACAGGCCGAAGGCTCTATCTCGTATGTCTTGCGGGTACGTTTTACGGAGAGCCGTATGAGCTTACACCCCAGCACGAAACCGATAAGGGCGCCGGCCAGCCAAGCCCAGCGATAGTAGTTTTCGCGTACGCTAACGACCAATGCCTCCAAATCTTCCATTGAGCGTCCCATCTCGTGGAAAGCCTCCACCTCCGGGGGGAGGTTGGAGGGGGCTTCCTGCAGCAGCGTGTAGAGATACACATCACGATGGGCAATACTGAGTGTATCGCTCTGACTCGACAGCAGCCAGCCGCCACCGAAAGTAAGCAAGGGCAGCATCACGAGATAGAGCAGCACGCGGCGAACTCCTTTCATCCGGCGCTCACCGCCCTTGTTGGCGTAAGGTTCGCGAATAGCATCCACGGGGCAGGCGTTGTGGCAGAGCGTGCAGTTGATACACGCCTTCTTCGTCACCTCCACCCGCTTCGTTGCCACGCTGCTTACAACACCAAGAATAGCACCGTAAGGACAGAGGAACCGGCAGAACGGCCGGCCGACAAAAACCGACAGCACCAGCAACGATACGCCGAAGACGATCATTCCCACATCGCCACTCAAGCGGAAGATAGGGACGAAGGGGTCAAAACGGCAGATGATAAACTGGCTTCGGGTAGCAGCATAGAGAATGGCAAAGCCCAAATAAATCCATGGAAAGAAACTCAGTGCAGAAGCCACAGCACGCGAAATGCGGAAATTGCGCACATTGACCAACTCCTGCAGCGCACCCATCGGACAGACACCGGCACAAAACACCCTGCCGAAGAACAAGGCAAAAAACAGCGGCAACAGGAACAGCACCAGCACGACCAACGGCAACCGGTAACTGCTGTCCCCCAAAGCCAGCACCACGTTCTGTATCGAGCCGATGCTACAGACGCACCCCGTGCGGAAGAAACCGAAATATAACACCGACACCACGCTGACGGCAAAGATAATACGACGGCTGGGCCTACGATGAACCGCCCACGCCACAAGGCTCATCAATCCAACGAGCAATACTACGTCAACCCATGACCAGAACGTCTCCCAAGACATCCCGTGGATAATCTCAGGATACTGATAACCCGAAGTGAAGTCCGGCTTCGGGAACCGGGCAACGGCAAGTATTCTAAGCATGATCTTTCAGTTTATAGCCCTGACTGACGGGTACCCGCTGGATAGCCCCGCTCACGCAGACCTTCGATATCTTACACTCATTGCAGTTCAGACAGAGCTCCTGCTGAATCTGCAGAAACAGCGAGCCGTTGCCAAACGACGAGCAACCCTTCACGCACTTGCCACAGCCGTTGCAGAGGCTTTCGTCGATGGTGTACTCGAAATACGGCTCCTCAACAAACAGACGGGTGATGGCTCCCGTGGGACACATCATGTTCTCGGCCGCCGTGTTCAGCTCCTTCACATTAGCACGGTAGTAGCCACCACAAAGGTCGCAGTAACCGCACACCTGATTGGCATGGAAACACTTCACCGCCGACACAGGCAGCACACACTCCGTCTGGCAGCGTCCACACTGCAGGCACTTCTCAGGGTCTATCTGCCACATCATCTCGCCCTCCTTGGCTGATGCCTTCGTGGCAAGCACGCCCCCAACAGCTGCCAGGGAGCCGCCTGCCAGCAGCGCCCCGCACTTGCGCAGGAACTCTCGCCGCGCCATCGGACTACTCATCTCCTTACTACTCATTTCTCATTTCTCATTTCTCATTCCTCACTTATACTTTCATAGGGCAATCAACCGTACATGCACCACAGAGCGTCTGGGCCGAGCGACGGTCGTCGTATTGGAATACCGAAATCTTCTTGCCACCTGCCACAATCAGCTTGTCGTCAAGGACACGCACATCATAGGCAGCATGACCGCCACCAAGAGCTTTGTCATCGAGCAGAACACTACGGAACGTGCCGTCGCTGCCATAGCAACTGATGCGGGGCATTCCCTTCTCGCTGGTCAGCAGTTCGCCTGCCTTCGTCACCGTTATCTGCACAGGGTTACAACAGCCGCTGAACTCACCGGCACCAGCACCCGACTTCCCGAACGCACCGACATACTCGCCGTCGGCCGTATATTGCTCTACGAGGTGCCGCCCGGGATTTGAGCAGAACACCCGCCCGCCCATGTTGGTAATGCCAAACGAATAGCTCGGCACCACAAAGCCGTTCGGACTCTTGATAAACCGCGCCAGCGAGCCATCGAGATGATACTGGCAGATGCTCTTCGCCGAAGCATCGGTAACAAAAACGCCACCCTCAAACACCGTCAGCGAACAATAGTCGGCATCATCGCTGCAAGCCTCCCATTCCTGCACCTCGGTGCCCTTCGCGTCGTACACCTCGATACGCGACGGGAACAGCAGATACAGCCGGTCCTTGTACACCGCCATATCGCGCACATCGCTGCGAACCGGGAAATTCTCGTTCAGACTGCCGTCGAGACCATAACAGTAGATATTATTAGGTGTGGCCACCAAAATCTGGTCGCCCATCAGTTCGAGCGCCATAATCTCATCGGGAGCCATAAAGCCGAACGTACGGCGATAGGGCGAAACAAACTGCGCCTTCTCCAGCATGTCCTTTGTCCGCTTGGTATCCTTGGCATCATAGAAGATTTCCGCCGGATTGGTCAGCAGCTTCCACAGACTGCGCCCCATGACGCCAACGAAGACTGCGCCTAAGGCCAGCGAGCCTCCCACCTGCAGAAACCTGCGCCTCGTCATCTTGTTCATTTCCTGTTCCATATTCTTACTGACTTATTCTGACACATTTCACCGTTTTGGCATCGCGCAGCAAGAGCATGCCGTCGGCATAGGCCATCGGCCCCCACGCATCTGCTCCGTCCTTAATAACCGTCTGCTTATGCAGCAGCTTCATCTGCCGCTCGCCAATCTCATAGACAAACAACTGTCCGTCCTCCTTCAGTGCAAACAGCCGGCCGTCGATAACCAGATAGGGCCCCAGTCCGAAACGCTCGTCGCTGGCAGAGTTCCACACGGCACGATGCAGGTCCGTAGGGTGGTAAATGCTGATGCGCTCACGCATGCCGCCACCATCCTTTGGCAGGATAGTGATGACGCTTCCCTTGTAGAGTATCGGCGTCTGCTGCTCACTGCTCATGCCCTTGTCGGCCTTGTACTGATCGGTCACCTTTGCCTGCCAACCGCCCGACTGGCTCACCTGTAGCAGTCCGCCGCCGGCACCGTAGCCAGCCACGAGGAATATCTGATTGCTGCTCAGTTGCAGGGGCGACGGTGCAATGACCGATGGCTGCCAGCCGTCCGTGAACCAGAGCATCTTGCCCTTGTCGCTGCCTTCAGCCGACACACCGCAGACGCCTCCGATACCCGCATACACCAGCGTCCGTTTGCCACCCAAGGTCATCGGCATCACCGACGAGTGCGACATCTTCAGCTTCTTGTCGTTCGCCGTAGCCCAGCGCACGTGGCCTGTTGCCACGTCGAGTCCCACCATCAGCGTGTCCTTGCCTGCAGGGGCTACGACGAGTTCATCGTCCATGATCAGCGGACACTGACCGGCATACCAGAAAGGAATCTCGGTCGCGAAGCGCTTCTTCAAGTCCATTGTCCACAACAGGTCGCCGGTCTCACCGTTGCAGCACATCACATGACCTTCAGGCCCTATCGTCACCACCCGTCCGTCGGCCGTAATGGCAGGAATCGTCCGACTGAAACCGTGGTTGCGCTTCATGGGAACGCGATACCAGCGTCGCCACAGTTCCTCACCCGTTTTCAGGTCGAGGCAGCGCAAGGCGTCGCTCGACAGCTGCTCGTTGTAGTCGAGCACATAGACACGCCCTCGCCAGACGGCTGGTGCCGCATGACCTTCGCCCGTCTCAACGGACCATAGTTCCTGGAAGTCGCCCTCCGCCAGCTTGATCGGCACAGCGTGACTCACGATGTTCGAGCGGTCGGGACCTCGGAATCCCGGCCAGACATCCTCGCCCTGCGTGGGGGCTGGAGCGTCGCCCTTCATAAAGAACTCACCTATTACTACATCGTCGGCCTTGCGCTCACTGCCTGGCGGACGCTTGTCGGCACCAGGCTCGAACTTGGTCAGTCCCTTGCTGGGGTCATACCAGTGCCAGCCTATGAGCACTGCTGTCCACAGGGCGACGGTGGCGAGGGTTATGGCTTTGGTTTTATTCATACTGTCGTAGCGCTAATATCAAATAGGTATAGTTATACAACTCCTCCGAATACCAGAGTCGCGAGAAGTAAAGGCCGATGGGCTCGCGCCGATATAGCGTGCCTTCCTCATACTGACGGCAGAGATAGTCAACGCCACGGCGGATGGCCTCGTCACACTCCGACCGATAATGGCTGAGCGCACAGAGGGCCTTGGCGGTGAGCGTCACCTTCGATGCTACGCCCTTGTTGCCGCCCCAGCCGCCGTCAGCGTTCTGGCACGACAAGAGGAAGTCCTTGGCCGCTGGTGTCATGGCGATGTCCGCAGTCTGCAGATAGTCGATGATGGTGGCTGCCCCGTAGACGGGGTTCTTCTCGTCTGTAGCATCCTGGTCGCCAAACCAAAGCGGAATCCAGGCTCCTTCCTTCGACATGGTCTTTCTGATCCACGCCGTCATGCGGTCGATGCTCTTCTGGCAGCGGGGTTGCTGTTCTAAGGGTAAGGCGTCTTTCCAAAGACTCATAGCCAAGATGGCGTGGGCAGTGATGTCGGGCGTGCTGCGGTCGAAGGGCAGCTTGCCCCATCCCCGGCAGAAGGTAGGCATACCGCCGTCGCGGTTCTGCAGACGGATGAGCCAGTCAACGCCAGCCCCAACTTCAGGAACGTACTGTCCGTCGAGCAGTGTGTGGAGTGCCACGAGTGCGCTAGAGGTATCGTCGCCGTCGGGCACGCTGCCGGAAAGGTTCGTCCATCCCCAGCCACCAGCCGGGGCACCCGTAAAGGGATGCTGCTGTCGGGTGGCGTTGCCGCGTATAGTATCAGCAAGAGCCTTCCGCTCGTCGGCTGACAACCGATGGCCGAGTGCCCGACAACTCAGCGACGTCACCCAGCCCGCCAGATTGGTATCGATGGGCCACGCACCGTCTTCGCGAAGCGTGCGACGCAGGAATCGGGCACAGGCCAATGTCACAGGATGGTTCTTCAGACCGGCTTCTGCCAGGCACATCGACACGAAAGCCGTCAGAGGTGCCGCCTCCAAGAAGCCGCCATCTTCTGGCTGCAAACGGGTGAGCACCCGCAGGGCCTTGGGCACCAGCCACTCGCGCACACCGCTCAACCATGTGCGGCGGCGACGGTTCTGCAAGATGCCCACAGCAATCAGCGCCGGTATGGCGTAGCTGACCACTGGCAGGTTCAGGAACCGGAATGTGCGCTGCGGCAGCACAGCCAGTTCGAACGGGAATGGCGGAATGCGCTTCCAGTCGCTGACGATGCCCGCCAGGGCACACATCATCAGGATTGGCACAGAGAAGGTCAGGTCGCGGCCGTAATAGGCGAGCACGCCGTTCACGAGCTGCTCCTCGTTGCGCCAGCCTAATGTCTCACGGATATAGTTTTCTGTTGCTGCAGGCACCTTTCCGAGATGGCTGAGCGCTGTGTATGAGAGCAGTGTCGCCGTCATGTTAGCCGGACTCTCCACGCTGTCGCCCCATGACCCTTCTGGCTTCATGGTGTCGAGCAGCCAGCACAGGCCCTTCCCTATCTCGTGGGCATACTCCTGACGGTCGATGACGCTCAGCGCAAATATAGATACGGCAGTAGAGATGGCGCTGCTCGACAAGTGGCCTTCCCACATGCCGTCTTCGCGTCGCATCTTGAGCAGTCGCTCTGTGGCGTCAGCTAATAATATCTGTCTTTTCTCTTCTGTCGTCATAGGCTCCCGATGGCCAATAATCCATAAAACATATATTCCACATCGCCGTATTCGTCGAGCAGCGTGGCTACAAAACTGCCATCTTCCTGCCAGTGTGCTTCGATAAACGGATGTACATCGTAGGGCAGGCTGACATGCTGCTGGCTGAGGGCAAACACCGCAACTGCCGTACTCAGCAAGTCGGGCATGGGGGCACCCTCGTGAGCCAGGAATCCGCCAGACTCATGCTGCATATCCAGCAGCCGCTGTCGAAGTGCTGCATCCGCCCCGTCAGCCGTCACCAGACGGGCTGCCCATGCGTTAGTACCTCCTCCGCTACCATGCCGCTGATAGGTCACAAAGAATCGTTGCAATGGTTCGTCGTCAGCCGCCAAGCGAAGGACAGCATCTGGCGTAAAGCGGGGCAGCGACAGCAGACGGTCGAGCATCCGGCAGAGCGTCAGCACCGTCTGGTAAAGCTCATTGAGTCGAGGCGTATCAAAGGTTGCCAAATAGGCTTTCCTTCGACTGCCGTCGGAACTGATGCCCAGCGCATAGCAGAGCATCCATCCGAACAGCGTATAGTAAAGGTCTGCCCGACCGCCACGATTCATGAAAGCCTCGCTCTCGTCGCGCTGGCTCATCACGTAGCGGCACACCTGCTGCCGAGCCTCATCACCGAGTCTCTCAGCCCCACGCTTCAGCGTCTGCAGCAGATGATATGATACCGACCTTCCCATTCTCTCTCTTCACTTTTCACTTTTCACTTCTCACTTCTCCAAGATTTTCTCCGTCGCCTGAAACAGCAGCCGCTTCAGTTCGAAGGTATCAATCTCTGTCAACGAGGTGAGGGCACGGGTGTGGTATTCCTCTATCAGCGCAGTCACCTCGTTCTTAATATCCTCATCCGAAGCATCGGGATGCTGCCAGCGAAGGGCTTGCACGACCGATGGCTTCTCGGTTTGTTCGCGGTAGATGTCGGCCAGGTCGTCCTTCAGCTGATAGGAAATGCCTAAGGCTTCCGAATAATTATGCAGCACACGGGCCGTATGCTGACTGCCGCCGGCCGAGAGCAGTCCTAACGACAACGCCACCTCGAAGGCAGGCACCGTCTTCTGCCGGAATATCTGCAGCACCTCGTCGATGGTCACCTTCTGCCCAGGCTGCCAGGCCAGTTCGGCTCCTTGTCCCAGACACAGGCTGACGTGAGCACGAGCCACCACGCCTAACAGTTCCTTGTTCTGCAGCGAAGCGAGCAGCCTGTAGCCCTCGCCCAACAGCAGGTCGCCGATATTGATGGCCATCGCCTCGCCATAGCGTATATGCACGGTGGGCTGTCCATAGCGCTCAGGATCCTGGTCTTGTATATCGTCATGCACCAGCGAGGCCTTGTGGAAGCACTCGACGGCCACGGCAGCGCGCATCACCTCGTCGGGCAATACCAGCGGGCGCGGCTTACAGATGGCAGCATAGACGGCAGCCAGAAGGAACGGGCGCCAACGGCTGCCCCCACTGAGCATCCACTCCAGCGAAGCCCGCGTAGTGA
>JAEEGG010006056.1_pt1 | contig 28480 bp, 13 predicted proteins | sample 9134161 | NCBI WGS metagenome assembly JAEEGG01 (sample SAMN16246543, study PRJNA631951) | gut metagenome | biome: gut microbiome; feature: rumen; material: CR-attached | host: Bos | place: Iran: Karaj | collected 2018-10 | reverse complement strand
CCTGCAGTTTCTATAGTATGTAGTCATTAGCCACACCCGTGGTCTATTACTTGTTGCCCTGATAGTTAAATGGATATAACAAGGCTCTCCTAAAGCTTAGTTCCGAGTTCGATTCTCGGTCGGGGTACAAGGGCACGCTCCATGAGCGTGCCTTTTTGTTGCCGCCAACTACCGAAAAGATTGTTCAAACTATTTATAAGTTATTGAAAAACAACTATTTGTTTGTTTTGCAAAACTTGAAGCCTAACAATCGGAGAGGGTATGGAAATATATTCATTTTCTTCTTATGTTAGCATTATTTACCTTTATTTGGCAAGATTTTGCGAAATATTTGAGACACGATTTGAAAGCAAAAGTAAAGTTTTTAATTTACCATTACTTTCTTTCCGTTCTTAACATAGATGCCCTTAGTGGGAGCGGCCACGCGCACGCCCTGCAGGGTGTACCAGACATTGTCCTCTTTCGCTGTGCTCACCTCGGCTGTACTGATGCCTGTCGTCTCGCTGCCATCGGCGAACACCATGCTGATGCGGGCATTAGCAGCGGTCTGATCAGCTGTCAGTTCTAGATAGGCCTTACCGGCGGCACTGGTAAGTGAACCATTTGCGCTTACAGGATAGAATCCTGCCTCGTCATTCAGCACGCCAAAGACGTAGTACTTGGTAGCGGTGGTAGAAGTGAGCGATGTGGCGGCGGTGGCTGAACCCTTCAGCAGGTTGGTGGTGATGGTCTCGGCATCGCCATCGAGGACAGGCACTTCGACGCTGACCACGTCATCGGCTGTCTGGTAGAGCGGCGTGTTGGCGGGCACCTTTTTCACCTGCTTGAACGTCACGCTGCCAGCATTGGCATCGGTAGCCACGTAGGCCTTGATGTTGTCAATGTTGGTGAAGTCCAGCGCATTCTCACAGACGAGAGTGGCACCGCCAATGTTCTGCTCAGCCTTGGAGATGGTGATGTCCTCAATATAGACGCTGCCAGTGGTGACAAAGTCGAGGTTTCCATCGGCTTCAATGGTGTAGGTTTGTCCGCTTACCACGGCATCACCCCCGACGAACTTCAGGGTTGCATCGCCGTTGCTGATGGTGAAGGTGACCTGCTCACCCTTCTTGAGATTCAGGATGGAGATGTTACGGTCAGCATACTGCGACCAAAGACCTTTGTAATTACCAGCCGTGCGGAACTTGAAGCAGTTGCCGCTGTCGTTGTTGCGGTTGGTGGGGCCGACTGCAATGCGGTTGTCGAAGGTCTCGTCGCCGTATGCCAGCATGTTGCGTGACATCGCCACTGGTGACCTATTAGTTAATGATTATCTGTGTCGACTTTCCTCCGGTGTAGTTCACGCGGTAGGGCTGATGGCCGTTCAGTCGGGTGTTGATGAGCATGATGCCTTCGCAACCGTCTATGCTGGCCTCATCGTCAGCGACCTCCACTTCAACGTTGTCGAGGACGAACGACTTCACATCGCGCAGGAAGATGAACTGGCGGGCGCGGCCCTTCACGTTGCGCAGCAGGACGTTGCGCAGGGGACGCTCAGGCAATCCCATGCACTTCACCAGCTGGCGGCAGTCCTCAATGATGACATCGCTGACCGTGATGGTGCGGAAGTCGGGAAATGGAACATAAGAGGGTGAAGACTGGAAAGCGGTGAGCGCCTCTGCCGACGGGCGGCGCTGGGCCAGCTCGCCGCCCCACTTCACTGATCCGAGCATGTCGCAATAGAAGGCGTAGTCCTTCACCTGGGCGCGCACCCGCTCCACGACGATGTTCTCGATGCCGCCGCCACGCTGGCGGAGGGTCTTGAAGCGGAAGGCCTGGTCTGTGCCCAGGAAGACGCAGTCGTGCATGTAGACGTTCTTCACGCCACCGGCCACCTCGGTGCCGCAGACGATGCCGCCGGCACCACGCAGGGCGAGGTTACAGCGCAGGACAACGTTCTCCGTGGGGCGTCCTACCCGCACGCCCTCTGCGTTGCGCCCGCTCTTCATGGTGTAGCAGTCGTCCTGACAGTCAAGTGAGCAGTATTCTACGAGTACATTGCGGCACGACTCAATGTCGATGCCGTCGGTGCGGCCATGACCGTAGCTGTTGACGGTGACGCCACGGATGATGACCCCTTCGCAGTACTGCGGCACTACGTTCCAATAGAGACTCTGGTCGATGGTGATGCCCTCGATGAGCACGTTCTTGCAGTTGATGGGAGCCACGGACTTCGGCATGAACACCTCGCCCCGTCCGCGCTGGCCGTCGAAGATGCGCTCTGCGAGCGGCATGTCGGGGGCGATGATCTTTTCGATGTTAAGGGCCTTGTCGTGGTTGATGCGGTAAATCTCACAGTCGGTCGAAGGTCCTACGATGTGTCCACGTCCCGTCACGGCAATGTTCTCGGCGCCGTTGGCATAGATGAATGCACCAAGCGAGTAGAGCTCAAAGCCTTCGTCGCGGGTGAAGACCACAGGCAGGTAGTCCCTGACCTGGCCGCTGAAGTGCAGCTCGCAGCCTTCACTGAGATGCAGCTCCACGCCCGACTTCAGCTCGATGCGCCCCGACAGCCAGCGGCCGGCGGGAATGACGACGCGGCCTCCACCCTGCTTCGACAGACGGTCGATGGCCTGCTGGATGGCTCGTGTCGACATGCCCTTCTTTGTCATCCTTACTTCAATCTTCCTACTGGAACTAATGGCCGGTCGCTGTAGCTGCGGCATCTCAAAAGGAGTACTGATGGGGGCTATCTCGCTGGTCATGGCCTGCGGCCCCACATCCTGACGGGTGGGAACGGCATAGTCCTCCAGGCGCCACTCGTCGCGCCACTCGATGGTGGGTTTGCCCTGCTCGTCGAACACGATGGGCAGGAAGACGTAGCGGGCCGAGTCGGTGGTGTCCCATTTGTTGCGCTTCACGTGGGTCTTGTCCTTCACCTGCGGCACGGTGTAGTCGCGGTCGAAGGGCTTGTGGTTCAGGTAGGCCTGCTCCTTGTTCTTCAGCGTGCGCTTGGGGATGTCGGTCTGCCAGAGCGAGGGTAGCCAATGGTCGGCCAACGCCACGTAGAGGTTCTTGCCGGGAATCTTGATGACGCTGGTGATCTGCGAACCGAAGGAGTCCTCATACTTATCGTCAATGTGAGGACAGCCCAGGTCCTGATAGTCACCATGAGGGTCATCGAAGACGCATACCTGCGAGGGGTTGGGCACGTAGCCCGTTGTGCCGCTGGTGAACATATAGTGACGGCCTCGCCAGACGAAGTGCGCCGGCGCCTCGCGTGTGAACGGCGGACGGATGCCCACGAAGTGCTCAGAGAACGTGCCGTTGGTGCCCAGATAGTCGTCGGTCAGCTCGGCGCAAATCATCTCCCAGTGGGGCCGCTCGAACCAGACGTAGGCCTTGCCCGTCGCAGGGTCGGCCCACAGGTCGAAGTCCCCCACGCCGAAGCCCTCGGGCTTCAGGCTCTTTACGATGCTGTAGGGACCCTCGAAGCGGTCGGCCTGGAGGATGACGAAGAAGCCGTCGGTGTCCATCGACTTGATCCAGCACACCCACTTGCCTGTCTTCTTATTATATAAGACGTGAGGGCGGTCGAGCGTCTGCGAGTAGTGCAGGGGCGACAGCGCGTTGACCGTGTCGGGCTCGATGATGAGTCCCATGTCCTGCCAGTTGTAGAAGTCGGTCGACTTGTAGGCCCGCACGCCCCACGTCCATACGTTCGATCCCAGATGGGTGTGCTCCTTGTTCTCGCCGTACCAGTAGTAGGTGCCGTCGTCAGCGGCGAAGATCTGGAAGCCATGGGCCTGGATGGGCTTGCCGTCGGTGTCGAGCCAGAACTGGCCGGGGCGGATGCTCTGGTAAGTCTGAGCACCTCCCGGTGCCCAGACTAAACTAACTAATACCACTAATAATATATGATTTACTAACTTCTTCATTATTTGACAACCTTAAAAGTTTTCTCACCGCGACGAATAATCACCACCTGTCCGCGCTTTGCGGTAGCAGGATCGACGGAGCGCCCCTGCAGGTCGTAGACCTCAGTGTACATTGTGCATTGATCATTGTACATTGTTTCGCTGATGCCCGACGGGTTGCTGACGTGGATGCGCAGCGTGTCGACCAGCATGGTGCTGCTGACATCGCCCGACGAGCGCACCAGAAATTCATAGTCGCCCTCCTCAGTGGGGGTGCCTGAGAGCGTGAAGGTCTTGTCGGCACTGTTCATTTTGAACGTCATGCCGTCGGGCGCTGTGAAGCTCTTGATGCGCACGCCATTCAGATAGACATACTGCAGCATGGCCGAGGTGCAGTTCTTCAGTCGGCACACGATGTCGGCGATGGGCTGGCCCAGATGGATGCGCTGCTCCTTCTGGCCTTCGCCAATCACCTCGAAGCGCGAGGCTACGTAGTTGGGCAGGTAATAGCCCAGGTGGGGCGGCTGGTTGTAGGCCACGTTCTGCCAAGCCACCGACATGCGGTAGACGTGGTCGTGCATCAGCGTGGGCACACGCAGCTTCGTGACCGTGGTGGTCGAGAATATGTCGATGCTGGCCGAGTCCGACTTGTCAAACAGGATGACCTCTTCGCGCCAGTCGCCCAGGATGTCGGCACTGAGCAGCGGCGTGGCCTTCGAGCCGTAGGTGACGGCATTGCCGTAGTCGGCGCACGTGAGCAGACGGCTCCACTTGCCGTTGTTGATGGCGCCCTTGTCGAACAGGTCGTCGTAGGCGTCGCCGTCCCAATAGATGCGGAAATTATAGAAGGGATGGTCTTTCTCGAAGTGCCCCACCACCTCGTCGTCGCTGCTGTAGATGTTCTGCGTCGTATTGAAGTCGTCGCTGTGCCAATACTCAAAGCCGCGATGGTCGGCGTTGATGTCGGCGGCGATGCCTCGGCCGGTGTCCTCATAGCCCGTATGGTGAATGAGCAGCTCGCCGGTCCAGGCATCGCGCAGGCTCCAGCCGAAGGGTGCCTCCTCGTGCACCATCATCACCTCCAGTCCCGGGCGGTCGGGCATCAGGTCGCTCAGGTGAAGCGCGTCGCCGTGGCCCAGGCCAGTGGTGTGCAGGAGACTGCCGTCGTTGTCGATGGCGGCCGAGCCGTAGATAATCTCGTCGCAGCCGTCACCGTCCACATCGCCCACCGACACCGAGTGACAGCCCTGTCCGTATGCCGTGCAATAGAAGTGCTTGTCAGTGGTGCCGCTGGCGATGCCTGATGTATTAGTAGAATAAGTATGTGAAGTAGTACTTCCTTGTTCATCAGTCAGTTCGACCACCGTGGGCGACACCGAGGCGTGCAGCCACTTCGTCGAGAGCTTTTCGCCGTCGAAGTCGACGGCCCAGAGGTAGGCGCGGGTGTAGTAGCCACGGCACATGACGGCCGAGGCGTTCCGGTCGGTGCCGTCGAGATGGGCCACGCAGGCCAGGAAACGGTCGCAGCGGTTGCCGTAGTCGTCGCCCCAGAGCCTGTTCAGCTCCGTGGCTGAGGGCGCCTTCACCTCGCCCGTGGTGCAGCCGCGGTTGGGATTGTACCAGACGGTGTGGATGGCGCGGCCCGTGGTGCCCTCAAAGACGGTCAGATACTCAGCACCACTGAGCACGCGACCGCTTGAGTTGGCATACTTCAGGCTGTTGTTAGCCGAAATGATCTTCGTGTCGTCGGCGGCCTTGTTGGCGTAGTTACCCTGACCGTCGACGGTGCCTTGGGCGGTCTTGCAGATGAGCTCGGCACGACCGTCGCCATTGAAGTCGTAGACGAGGAACTGCGTGTAGTGGGCCCCGGCACGGATGTTCTGTCCCAGGTCGATACGCCAGAGCTTGGTGCCGTCGAGCTCGTAGGCATCGAGGTAGACATTGCCCGTCTTGCCACTGATGGAGTTATCCTGAAAGTTGGAGGGCTCCCAGCGCACTACCAGTTCGTAGTCGCCGTCGCCGTCGAGGTCGGCCACCGACCCGTCGTAGGGGAAATAGTGGTAGCCGGGCTGCGAGGCAGGGCGGTCGAGCCGGATGTGCTGATAGACATCGCCCCACCGCGTCACGGCAGCAGAAGTCTCGATGACCTCGCCATTCTCCTTCACCACTACCTGATACTGGCTGTCGTCAGAGCCGCCCGTCGTGCTGACGTTGCTGACGGTCAGGTTGCTCTGCACCACCTTGCCATCGCGTAAGAGGTCGAAGGTCACGTCGTCGCCGTCGGTGGCGAGTACGCGCCAGCTGACAAACGTATTGTTACCATTCTTGATGGCTACCACGCCACGGCTGAGCCGTTCCAGCTGCTCTTGAGCCTGAACCACAGCAGCGAACATCGCTGCCCAAACCGTCAACAACGTCAGTCGAATGTTCATAAAGCCTTTCTTTAATTATTTTACCAGTGTCTTCTTTCCATTGACAATGTAGAGTCCCGACCTCAGTTGGTCGGCGCTGTCAGCCAGCTTCACGCCCTGAAGCGTATAGACGCCGTCGGCATTCCGAGAGGCCTTTGGCTCGTCGGCGAAGATACCCTTGACGGCATCGGTCATGCCTCCAAGACGCGATTCAACTTCTTGAATACCGAAGAGGGCATTCTGCAGTTCCTTAGCCGTCTTAGCCTTCTCGGCATCATCGATGTAGCGTTGCAGCTTCACCGTCAGGTAGTTGGCGGGCACGCTGGCCAGCGTGCTCTTGGCAGCAGCCACGGCCTTGGCCGCGTCGGCCTTGGTGTCAGCCAGATACTGAGCCTCGTCGCCAACGAAGTAAATCTGGTTGTTGCCGAAGCCAAAGCCGTTAGCACCAGCGGCAGCGGCGTTGTCGAGGGCCTCAAGGCCGAACTCCACCGTCACAGGCGCCGAGCCAGTCTTCTTGAAGAACACGGAGTAGTTGGCATAGACCATGCCCGGATAGACCGTTCCGTTGACTTCGCGGGTGAAATAGGAACCGTCGTTCTTGACGCCTAAGTAGCACTTCGACACGGTAACGGAGTCGGGACGGCCCCACTCGCCGAAGAACAGACGGATGTTCGGTGTATAGACGGTGTCCACGGGCTGTTCGTCGGCATTGCGGATCACCTCGGCAGCTGCCACCAGTTCGCTGAGGCGCTCCTCCGAGATATAGGCCTCGGCCCGATATTCATACAGACCTTCGTAGGTGAGTTCGATGCGCTGCGAAGCCTTGCCGTCGAGACCGACGGTCGTGCCACGCCATACGCTGGCGCCGTGGCCCTTGCTCAGCGTCTCGTTGTTGCGGATCTCCCAGCGGCTGGTCGAGGCGCCGATGCTCCAGTGCCATCCGTTCTTCAGCTCATCCGATGCGCCCGGTGTGTAGTTGGCACCGGCCGAGAAGGCCGTGAAGTCTGCGTTCTCAATCTGGATGGCAGTGGGGTTGCTGCGCGAAGCCGTCGTCGACTCAAACTGTTCCTGAGCCTCGCGGATGGCAGCGGCGGCAGCGGTGAACTCCTCCACCTGCGGCGTCGTGCTGATATTGTCGAGCAGGGCCTGTCCGGCAGCGACGGCAGCCTGCAGCGCCGTGCGCAGACCGGCGGGAGCACCAGCATTGGCCTCGTCGGCCAGTGCGGCGTTGGCAGCCTCGACGGCAGCTTTCAGGTCATCGATAGGTGCATTCAGGGCGATGACATAGTTGCGGGCACGTCCGAGGGCATTCACCTCGTCGAGCAGCAGCTGCGTCTGCTCCTCGTTCACCAGGTCGCGCTGCAGCACGTTGCCGTCGGCATCGACGATGAGCAGCGAGGCGTCATAGATGGTCTGGGCACGGTCTACGGCACGCTGCAGCGAGTCGAGTCCCCAGTTGTAGGCGTTCAGCTCAGCGGGATAGCTGGTCAGACGCTGGCGCAGGTTATACTGCTGCACGGTGAAAGCCGACAGCTGCTGACGGAACGCAGCCTCCTCCGACGTGACGCCCAGCTGGCGCACCTGCGGGTTGCGCAGGCTGTAGCGACCGCCCTCGCCGCTGACCTTGGGGAAGTGGAAGCCCATCTTGATCTCCTCGCCTTCCTTCACCTCGGCAATATGGTAGTAGGTCTTCCAGTAGTAGCCGCTCAGGGTGTCGTTCTCGAGTGTCAGTGAGTCGCTGCCCACGAAGATCATCGGGCCGACGATGGGGATGGCGTGGTTGGCGCCGTAGGGGTTGGCACGGTTGGCGGCCGCCACGGCCTGAGCCTCGATCGAGAAGAAATACTTGCCGGCCGGCAGGTTGCTCAGTGCGCCCACGGCTGTGCGGACACCGGCATCCAGGGTGTACTTGGTGCCTTCCTTCTGAATACCGGCCGAGGCGATGTAGCCGTCGCCGGCACAGAACTCCAGATAGTCCTCATTGCCCGTAAAGCCCCAGCGGCCGCCCTCAAAGGTCCATGTGCCGCGCGTGCCCATCTTGCTGTAGTTCAGCTTGCCCCAGGTGCTCCAGTCGGTCAGCGACGTGCCTATCAGGTTGGTGCCGTTCATCTCGAGGAAGATGTCAATCTCCTCGGCGAACAGCGTCTCCAGTTCCGTCATGCTGGTCAGCTCCTCGTTCTGCGTCTCATCGGTCAGCACCGACCGCATCACGTCGAGGGCCTGCAGCACATTGTCGCGCCCTTCGGGCAGGTTCTCGTCGGCCACCAGCTGTTCAGCGTAGGCAATGATGCGCTGCAGGCGGCGGATGTCATAGACCTCCGTGACGGGCACCACCTCGACATTGGCAATCATCATGCCGGCTGCGAGGCGCTGGGCCACGAACACGAGCGACGACTCTGTTTCAGCCTCAACGGCCGCGACCACCTGCGTCCACTCGTCAGTGACGGTCTCGGCCGTAGCCACCTGGACGGCATCTTTATCTTTGACGAGACCGCCGTCGGTGTTCATGAAGATGTCGAGATAGTTCTCCGTACCGGTAGTGATGCTGGTGCTCGTGCCCATCTCGGCTTTAATATAATAAGAAACGATATAGGTGCCTGGGGCCAGACGGACAGCCTGCGACAGGGCATTGCCGTCTTCGCCCGCCCCAGTGAGACTCATGACGCTGTAGCCACCATCGGGAGCCGTGCCACCCTCTATTGACCACACCTCGGTATTGACGGGCTCGCCGTCCTGATTGGTCCAGCCCTTGGTGCCCTCAGCGAAGTCTCCGTTTGTTAGCACACTGGCACCCATGCTCTTGTAGCGGGCCGTGTGAGAGTAATAATAGTCGGCTGCCTGCAGGCTGACCATGCTGACGAGCGACATCAAAATCAGTAAAGCTCTCTTTTTCATACCTCATTAGTTTTTTTATTACAATTACGTGTCGTGAATTTATTTCTGGCCACAAAATTACCCTTGTTACTCATCAAAAAAAGGGTAATTTCGTACAAAAACGGGCAGATTTGTCCATCTGATTGTTCTTTATAGTCCGCAAAAGGAAAAGAAAAGGTAGAATAAACTATAATCTCAGCGTGATTTTATTACGTCACGCTGAGATTTTGTTTCGTCACGTCAAGATTATGTTATTGATTCCACTTTCTAAAGTAGACTCAGTTATATTACGTCACGCCGTGATTTTAGTTTTTAGCGTTGTCTTTCTACATTTATAGTGACCCGGCCGATGAGTCCTGAAGACACGAGGCTGTCCGACGGGCTGGCCAGTGGCGTGGTCTGCTGCATCAGTCGCTCCGACTCATTGCGGCGGTCATCGCCGACGAGGCGGTTCCAGAGACAGTTGGCGACACGTATCTCGAGCTTGTTGACCCCCTTCTTGACGTAGGGCGTGATGTCGGCTGTCCAGGGCGAGCACCACACCGTGGCGGCTTCATGACCATTGACGACGACCTGGGCAGCGGAGCCAACCTGCCCGAAGGCAAGGCGATAGACAGCAGAACGGTCCTTCGCAGGGAGGGTGAAGGTGGTGGTGTAGACGGCCGTGCCAGAATAGTAGCGCTGGAGGGAATCGCTGCTCAGCGACCAGTCGGTGAGGCTGTCGAGGACGATAGGTCTGGCGGGGCCGCCCATAGTGGGGTTGAAGGTCAGCTGCCACGGTCGGCTGAGCGGCAGCGATGTTGCCGCTGCTGACTGCTTGAGGAGCGGGGCACCTGATGGCGAATTGGTCAGCACAACGAAGAACGACTGACGCGGGGCCATGCGGAGATGTACGCTGGTCAGTCCGTTGCGGCTTTCAGATGCAAGGCAGTGACACTCGCCTGTCACGGGGTTCCACAGCTCCACGTTGGAGGCCTCAAGGCGGAAGGTGAAGCGGTCATCGACGGCATCGTCGCTGTGGTTGTTGAGGAAGTAGACGTCGGCCTCGCTGGTCCGGCGATGACAGAAATAGAGGCGGCGAGCTGCAGGGACATCAACGTCGGGCCGCAGCTCGGCAGAGCTGAGGGCAGTGCCGAGCGGCTGTCCGTCGTGCGGATCCCACACCTTGACGCCGGCCGCCCGCAGCGCCTCCACCCTTTGGCGCACGGCTGGTGTCAGCGTCTCGTCGTACGGCAGCAGGAGCATGGAATAGCTGACTCCGTCGGGCAGCACCAGCCTACCGTCGACAGCCCGCACGCGGTGCAGCAGGGCGTCGGTGGTCAGGGCATCGTAGTCGTAGCCCTGTGGGATGGGCGGCAGCAGATGGGCGAGGATGCGCTTCGGCACGTCGTCGCCCAGGTAGAGGGCGAAGTCGCTGACGGGACGGCCCTGGCGCAGCATCCATGAGCAGCGAGCCTGATAGTCCCAGAACGGCCGGCTGAGGGGCCACAGCGTGTTCAGACGGTTCAATACATACTGCCGGCCATTGGCTGTGTTGAGCCGTCGGCTCCCGGCATCGGCCTGATAGGCCACGGCACACACCACAAACTCGTTGATGCCGAAGGCGTATGCCGCGTCGGCCAGGTTCTTGATGTTGGCCAGCGAATGGCGATAGGTGATGTCGGTGAAGGCCTCGCCGCTGGCTATCTGCTTGCCATAGACATGGGCGGCGCTCGAACAGTCCTTGATGTCGTAGTTGCCCTCGGTCTGATAACCCCAGAACTCACCCTGCGGTTTGTCGACCAAGCGTTTCACCTCGATGTTGTCGCCCGCCATGCAGAGGGCACCTCCTACGGCCTGAGCTGTGAGCGTCAGTCCCTCCTCACGGCACAGACGGTTGAACTCGCCGAAGTAGTTGGTGGTGATGAGGTCGCTGATCGTGCGTCGGAGATCCTTTAAAAGTGAAGAGTGAAAAGTGAAGAGTGAAGAATTTGCTACCGCGCTTGTATTCTGCGCAGAATCAGTGGCGGTAGCAAATACTCTTAACTCTTCACTTACCATCATTCCCCCTGCGATGGTGGGCAGGAAGGGCTTGAGGTCGTAGCCACGTAGACGGCGGAACTGCCTGAGCAAGTCGTGCGTCCAGTTCTGCGGTCCGGCCTCGTGGCTGTCCATGCAGATGCCGTCGAGCTGGCCGCCATGGGCTCGGATGCTGTCGATGACGGGCTTCGTGTAGCTCTGCCAGTGCAGGCGCGCGCCCTCGACGGAGAGCTTGTCACACTCCAGTCCCAGCGCCTCGGCCCGCCCGTGCTTGGTGCGGCCGCCGGTGCTGACGGAGAGGAAGCGCATGACGAGCCAGCGACCATGAAGGTCGGCGGGCCATGCGAGTGTGCCGTCGGTCTGCAGACGGTCGGTCAGGTCGACGAGGCTGTCGGCGCAGAGCAGCTCCTCCTTATTATATATAGGTGTGCCGTCGCTGTCGATATAGTCAGACACGAGGCTGGCTTTCGCCTCCCATGCGTCTACGCGGGCACGGGCGGAAATGACGATTTGGCTGACGTCTGCCGATTGACAGACTACACGGAAGTAACGGGCACGGGTCGTTGGGAAGGCGATGGTCTGCTGCTTCACGCCGCCCAGGTTGCGATAGCGTGGGCGCAAGTAGCACACCTTGCGGTATGCGACACCGTCGTCGGAGGCCTCGAGCACCCCGATGGGCGGCAGTTCGCTGAAGCCGCAGCCAAAGAAGCGCGTCGGGTCGGGCTGGGCCAGAGGCTGATGCGTGGGCGGCACCTGCATCGATGAGGTGCGCGCCTTGCCCTGAGCAGCGGCCTCATAGGTGATGCTGCGGGCGGTGAACGGCCGGCCGAAGTCGAAGACGAGCGTGGAGTCGGCCTGCGGCGTTGGATCGATGTCCAGCAGGCGCGAGTCGCCCAGCAGGTCCTCGCGATAGGGCACGGCGAGCACCGCCACGTCCTCATGCCAGCCGCCAGGGAGAGTCTTTGGCAGCGACAGCCGTATGCCGCCGCCACCGTTCTGCACCAGCGTCTCTGTCATCACCAGCCGCTGCATGCTGCGCTCGGGCGTGATCCACTTTCCGCCCGCCACGTAGCCGTTGCCGATGTTGGCCTCGAAACTCAGACCCAGCCGGCGGGCCTCCTGCGAGGCAAAGATGAGGTGCTGCCACCAGTGGCCGTCGAAGACCTTGTCGGCCCCCTCGCCCTTGCCATGCACCTGGTCGTAGTAGACCACACCGCCGACGCCTGCCTCCTTGAAAGCCTCGAGGTCGGCGGTGATGCCCTCGCGGGTGGTCTCGGTCTCGCCGAAGAACCACCACACCTTCGTGCGGGCCGAGTCCTGCGGATGGTCGAACCCCTCAGCCAGCGGCTGGCTGAACACTAATATGGAAACAAGCCCGAAGAGGATGGACAACAGAATCTTTTTCATGTCTGATAAATGTTGACGGATGATTATATGGTGCAAAGATACAAATTACGGACCGAAAAGAATGCGTAAAAATGTGCAAAAATGTACAAATGTGTCCATTATTGTACAAAAACGCCCTTTTTCTTTACTAGGAAACAACGAAATTTGCACCCGAAAGCATTAAAAACAAAAAATGATGAAAAGACTACACCTCCTGTTTTCCGGGCTGCTGTTTTTTTCTGCATCCGTCACGAACGCTCAGCTGACGACTGCCGGCCAGCCTGCCACTTCACGTACGCTCAACTACTATCCCGACGGGCGTGACATTGTGTGCCACGACGGACAGAACCGCTACACCCGTGCACTCTATGGCGGCTATACCGACTTCCGCGTGGAGACCAGCGACCGTCCCATCTTTGCCACCTACCGCAGCCGGCACTGTCGCAACATCCGTTTCTGGCTGACCACGGGCGGGAAAAAGACACCCTTGGAACAGACCACCCACGCCGAAGCCCGCTACTGTGCCGGCAAGCGCGTCTACACGCTGACCGACGACGGCTGGGGCAAAAGTGCACGTCTCGTGCTGACCGTGCTGGCACAGGCAGATGCTGAGTCGGCCATCTGGCAGTTTGAGCCTCAGGGACTGCCACAGGATGCCGTCCTGTCGTGCACGGTGTGCGACATCCTGCACCCCGACCTGAAGCGCTGGGGCGACATGAACTCTGACCCTGCCGATGCCTTCGACCCTGCACCTGACGAGACAAACAAGCTGTCGGCAGAGTGGCTTGTGAGCAGTGGCAAGACCTACGCTGTGCTGGACTGTGACCAAAAAGGCGACTATACGCTCAGCAACCCCACGGAGGAAGAGGGAAACCACCTGTTTGACAAAGCCATGAAGCACCATGAGTGGCTGGCCACAAACATCGTATTCGACACGCCCGACCCCTACATCAACACCCTGGGAGGTGCGCTGATGGCTGCTGCCGACGGTGCCTGGGACGGCGAGGTGTGGTTGCACGGGGCCATCGTCTGGCGCATGCAGCTCAACGGCTGGCGGGCAGGCTTCTTAGGCGACCTGCTGGGCTTGCCCGAGCGAGCCGTGAGCCACTTCAATGCCTACGCCGCCAGTCAGGTGACCAACGTAGAGCCCGTCATCCCCAACCCGACGCCCGACCCCGAAAAACTGCTGGCTCGCGAGGCTAAGACTTGGGGCACACAGATGTACTCCAACGGCTACATCGGTCGCTATCCCAACCGGAAGGACGTGATGCACCACTACGACATGAACCTGAACTACATCGATGAGCTGTTGCTCCACCTGGAGTATGATGCCAACCCAGACTATCTGCGCAAGATGTGGCCGGTCATCAAACTGCATCTCGCATGGGAGAAGCGCAATTTCGACCCTGATGACGACGGCCTCTTCGACGCCTACTGCTGCATCTGGGCGAGTGATGCACTGTATTACAACGGCGGTGCCGTGAGTCATTCCACGGCCTACAACTACCGCACGCTCCGACTGGCGGCACGCATCTGCGAGATTCTGGGCGAAGACCCCACCTATTTTAAAAAGGAAGCCGACAAGACGCTGAAGGCCATGAACGAGCGTCTGTGGCTGAACGACCGCGGCCACTGGGCTGAGTATCAGGACATGATGGGGCTGAAACGCCGCCATAAGCATGCTGCCCTGTGGAGCATCTACACACCGATTGACTGTGGTATGGCTACGGCAGAACAGGCCGTCCGCGCCACGCAGTATGTCGACTCGTGCATACCACATATCCCCGTCATCATCAGGGGCGTGAAGCCTTCTAAGAAGGAGAAACCGCTCTGTCAGATCTCCACCACCGACTGGCTACCCTACGACTGGAGCATCAACAATGTGGCAGCCGATGAGACGATGCACATGGCGCTGGCCTACTTTCAGGCAGGTCGCAACGACGAGGGTTTCCGCCTCATCAAGGCCAACATCATGGATCAGGCTTACCTCGGTGGCAGCCCCGGCAACTTCGGACAAATTAGCTACTACGACCGTGCTCGTGGCGAACTCTACCGCGATTTCTCCGACAACTGCGGCATCTCGTCGCGTGCTTTCATCGAAGGGCTCTACGGCATCCGTCCCGATGCGCTCAATGGCCGATGCTACATCCGTCCGGGCTTCCCTGCTGAGTGGAAGCATGCCAGCATCCAGACGCCTTACATGAAATACACCTTCCGGCGTGAGGGCAACAAGGAAATCTATGAGATTGAGCAGAACTTCGCCCAGCCCCTGCAGATAGTGCTGCGCCAGAACACAGGCGTAGGCTATGTGGAGACCGAGGGTACTACTGAGAAGAAGCAGACCATCGTCGTCAGCCGAGTGAAGCAACAGCCGCTGCCCCGTCCGCTCATTACCGCCAAGCACATCGACGGCAAGGCGTGGGGCAACAACTTCGACGATGTGCAGACCGACCGTCTGGAGCCTGTGAACATGGACTCAAAGTGGAACAGCAGCGTGAGCGACATCTTCAAGAACTTCTACCTGTCGCCCCGTCCCAAGGTGACGACGCTGCAGATTCCCGTCCACGGCATCGGCGAGTGGTGCCACCCCGAGATGATGGCCGACATCGACGACATCGCCCTGCGCCGCAAGGTAGACCGAAACGGACTGCTAACGACCGAGACGCTGGGCATACCCTTCCGCTCGGCTGCCAAGGGACACAACATTGCCTACACCTCGCTGTGGGACAATTATCCCGATGCCATTACCATCCCGCTGGAGGGCAAGGCCAGTCATGCCTATCTGCTGATGGCCGGCTCGACCAACTACATGCAGAGCCGCATAGACAACGGAATCATCACGGTGACCTACACCGACGGCACCACCGACCGCCTGCCGCTGCAGAACCCGCACAACTGGTGCCCCATAGAGCAGGACTACTATGAGGATGGCGTGCAGTTCCACGCCGCACAGCCACGTCCCTACCGCATCGACTTCGCCACGGCTCGCGTCAGCCGCGAACTGATGCCCATGGGCGAGCACTATGGCCGTCCCGCCGCCTCGGGCGTGGCCGGCAGCTACAATGACCGCTCGTTCGAGAAGGGCGCAGGTATCATCCTCGACATGCCGCTCAACAAAGAGAAGACCCTGAAAGAGCTCACCCTCCGCACCCTGTCGAACGATGTGGTGATAGGTCTGATGGGTGTCACGCTGCAGAGGACGAAATAAAAATGTCAAAGTATGTAAGCTGCAATTGAAAAGAATTTCGTAACTTTGCGCTCTATGAGCGCGAACTTTCTCCGTCTCGGCAAAAAAAAGAAATGAATTTCTTTTGTTTTGCTCTCGACTTTTCGTAACTTTGCAGCCATGAAGAAGTTGTTGCTATCATTATTCATGGCATTCTGTGTCCTCGCGGCCGACGCCATGACGGTGTCCTCGCGGCAGTTTAATACCGCCAACGGACTGCCGAACAACAACATCCGCTCATTGGCACAAGACGCCAAGGGATTCATCTGGATGGGCAGTCCCAACGGACTGTACCGCTTCGATGGATACTTCTTCACAACCTATCGGTATGCCGAGACAGGCAACCTCCGCCTGCTCAACAACAACCATATCAACGCATGCTATGCCCTGACAGACGGAAGAATGCTCTTCCGCGAGCAGGGAAACCTGTACTCGGTGTACGACACGGAGCAGGAAAAGTTCGTAGACATGCCCACAGACCAGAAGGAAGCCCTCTACCAGCAGATGCGCCGGCGTGAAGCACCTGAGAAGCTGCTGGCTCCCTATCAGGGCATCCTGGCCCGTGGCGGCAACTTCATCAACGACAACCTGGGCAACGTCATCGTGCTCGACCAGACCGGACAGATATGGTTCATTGACCGCAAGACGCAGGAGACCATCGAGATGAAGGTGTTCGACGAGCGTCTGTTCTCCGTCATCAACAGCCAGAAATACAAAGTGCTGACTTCGGAGCGCACCGGCATGATCTGGGTGTCGACAAACGGCTGCGGCATCACAGCCTACAACCGCAAGACCCGCGAGCTGATGCATATCACCCAGCAGAGCGGACTCATCACGACGGACGACATACAAGACATCTGCCTCGACCTGAACGACAACCTCTGGGCTGCCCAGGAGTTTCAGGGCGTGGCTTGCCTCTCCGTGGAGCAGAAACAGGGTGAGACACGGCTGCTGGATCCCTCCAACGCGAGCATTAGGAGCAATCAGGTGCGCCTGATACACCAGGTGGCAGACTCGCTGTTCTGGGTGGTGAACACGCAGGGCGATATCTACGAGGGCGATGCCCGATTGCAGCAACTGAAGCCGGGCAGCGAGCAGCTCGTCGATATCCACAGCATCTGCACCGACCACGACGGACAGCTATGGATAGGTTCGCGCAAGAACGGCCTCCGCCGACCTGACGGCACCTGGCTGCACCATGCGGAGGGAGACGGCAGCACACTGTCGGGCAACAACATCAATGCACTGTTCTGCGACCGCGACGGCCGCGTCTGGGCTGGCTGCGAGGAAGCACAACTGGACCTGATAGGCGACAGCGTCAGCCATTTCCTGCCGCCACAGGCTTCACCGAAGGTCATCATCCAGAGTCATGACGGAACCATCTGGGTGGGAGCACGGACGGGCCTGTATGGCTTTCAGCCCGACCGGTTGCTGCAGGACAGCAGCCAATACAGACAGGTGCTGACCAGCCGTGACATCCGCTACAGCGACATCAACTGCATCTGCGAAGATACGCAGGGCCGGCTGTGGGTCGGCACGATGGGCGACGGCCTGTACCGAAGCGACGACGATGGCCAGTCGTTCAGCCAGCTGACAGTGGCCGACGGGCTGATAAGCAACGAGATACAGTCGCTCATAGCTACCGATGACGAGGTGCTCTGGATTGCGACCACCAACGGAATTACCCGCTACCACATCAGCGACGGGCACTGCGAATACATCTACAACGAGCACAACCTGCAAACGAACTACAATGCAGAGAAGTGTGTCTGCCTGTTGCCCGACAGCCAACTGGCCTTTGGCACCAACCAGGGTATCGTTCTCTACGACATACGCCAGACGCGACCTGCCCTCCAGCAACTGCCACTCGCCGTCACCGACCTGCTGGCTAACGGCGAGTCTCTCATCCCCATCGCTGGCAAGGTGTCGCTGGCTCACAACCAGAACACGCTGACCATACGCTTCTCGACCTTCACGTTCAACACCTCCACGCGCTACACCTACTGGCTCGAGGGCTACGACCGACAGTGGAGCGAGCCTACCACCTACAGCTTTGCCGACTACAAGAACCTGCCGCCAGGCCACTACACGCTACACGTCAAGGCGTACGACAGCAACAGGTCGGCCAACGCCGAGTGCCAGCTGGCCATCGTCATTCGTCACCCGTGGTGGCAGACGTGGTGGGCATACCTTATTTATATATTCGTGCTCGCTGCCATCAGCTATGCAGTCTATCGCCAGTTGCGCACCGTCTATCAGTTGCGCCGCCGCATCAGCATCGAACAGGAGCTCACGGAATATAAGCTGCAGTTCTTCACTAACATCAGCCACGAGTTCCGCACGCCCCTCACCATCATCCGTGGTGCCATGGACCGCATACGCAACACAAAGGCAATCCCCGCCGACCTGCGACAGCCCATTAGTTCCATGCAGAAAAGCACCGACCGCATGATGCGCCTCATCAACCAGCTGCTCACCTTCCGCAGGATGCAGAACGACAAGCTCAGCCTGCAGCTCGAGGAGACCGACATTGTCGCCTTTGTCAGAGACATCTACTTGAACTTCACTGACATAGCCGAGAACAAACAGGTGGACTACACCTTCCTGCCATCGGTGAAGTCGTTCACAATGTTCATTGACCGCCAGCACGTCGACAAAATGGTCTATAACCTGCTGTCAAACGCCCTTAAATACACACCGCAGAAAGGGAGTGTCATGGTGAGGGTGAAGGTGGGCGACGAACTTCAGATCATCGTTGAGGACACTGGCGTCGGCATTCCCAGGGAGAAGCAGCCTGAGCTGTTCCAGCGGTTCATGCAGAATGTCTTCTCAACCGACAGCGTCGGCATCGGTCTGCACCTGACCAAGGCGCTGGTCGATGTACACCACGGACAGATCAACTTCGCCGAGAACCACCCGCAAGGCTCCGTCTTCACCATATCGCTGCCAGTCGACAAGAGTGTCTATCGCCCAGAGGACTTCCTTCAGGCTTCCAATCTGGAGCAGCCGACAACTGGCAGCCGACAGCCCGACTATCAGGAGATGGCCGCCGAGCCCATGAACGACTGCCCGATACTCGTTGTAGAAGACGATGCCGACGTGGCCGAATTCCTGAAGCAGACACTACAGCACTACTTCAACGTGACCGTTGCCTTAGACGGTCAGTCAGCCCTCGACCTGCTGGCCGAGGGCCACGACTACCGCCTCATCATCAGCGACGTGATGATGCCGACAATGAACGGCTTCGAACTCACGGCGCACATCAGGAAGAACAACGACACACAGACCATCCCCATCATCCTATTGACGGCTCTTACTGGTGAAGAGAAGCGCATCAAAGGACTGGAGAACGGTGCTGACGCCTATCTGACAAAGCCTTTCGACACCAAGTTGCTCATTGCCACCTGCCGACAACTCATCGAGCAGCGCGCCCGACTGCGACAGAGTTATGCTGAGCAACCTGCCGAGCGCACGAATGTGCTGCCGGAAATTATCGTCGACGAACGCGACAAGCAGTTGCTCGACCAGATGAACCGCTGGCTCTACAATCACATCAGCTCATCAACCCTTTCGGTTGAAGACCTCGCAGAGGCTATGGGCTACCGTCGCTCGGTCTTCTTCAAGAAGGTGAAAGCCCTCACCGGTCAGACCCCGGCCGACTACATCAGAACGCTGCGCATGAACCGTGCGGCCGAGATGCTGCGCGAAGAGACCATCAGCGTCGCAGAGGTTGCCTATCAGGTAGGCATCAGCGAGCCCCACTACTTCACCCGTGTCTTCAAGCAGCAGTTCGGCATCTCACCGAAGAAGTACCAACAAGGCAACAGGCCCGACACAGAAACGGCCAAGCCATAAAAAAGAATCCCAGTTGGAACATAGATAAACCGTATAGGCAAAAAACGTCAATTAGTTGATTTAACCCTCCATCGCAAATAGTCTTAGCGGGCACTTGTTTTATTAAATCCGAGCCCGTCATCAAAGTGTTATTATGTAACGTGTTACAAAATAACACTTTGATGAAACATTGAAGATTTCTCCGAAGCAGTCCTCATAGACAACACCCCCTACACCCATAACTACTTTGTCATTTTAAAAAATCATAAATCATTGCAGATTGTGGGGAGGAAACGTTTCAGTCTGCAATTATTTCTTTATCTTTGTGGTCAGAATTTGACAAATGCTGAATAAATGAGCACATGATTGATGAGAATATCAGTGTGCTGGATAATTTCTGATAGAAACGATACGTTATAGAGATATGGATAAGAACGACATAAAGAGACTGTTACAAAAGGGTGAGCGGTTGACATTAGAGGCAAAACTGGCTAAAACCGATGTGCCTAAGTCGGTTTGGGAGAGCTATTCGGCTTTCGCAAATACGATGGGTGGAACTATTCTGCTGGGTGTCTTTGAAAACATGAAAGAGAACGACCCGGCGAAAACCTTGGCTCTGGTTTCCCAATGATACTCAGTGCTTGGAAACAGGCAGGTTGGGCAGAGCCTGTATTAGAAAACCGCTTGGAGGTGGACGAAGTATCCTTAGTGCTCCCGATTAAGCGTATTGAGGGCAGTGCCCCCAAAAGTGCCCCCAAAAGTGCCCTCAAAATTGGCCCCAAAAGCAGAAAAAGTGGTCCCAAAAAGTTGTCACCGCAGGAACGGCTTGATATGATTATAACACTTGTTCGGAATGAACCACTAATAACACGTGAGAATATCTGTGAGATTCTGGGTGTTGGCCTTACTACATTGAGAAAAGACCTCCGAATTCTGAAAGAACAATATGGCGTGCACTATGAGGGCTCCAGCAAAACGGGTGAATGGGTGATTGGCAAATGATACAAACTGGTCAGTTGTGATAGAGTAGAAGAATAACAACAAACAAAATAGAGACTTATGGATAAGCAAGAATTGAAAGAAAGAGAGACAAAGATTACTGAATTGGCAGTGGCATTCTGCCATGAACGTTTAGACGAGGAGTGCGCAGAGCTGTGTACCAAGCTGGTGCAGAAACTTGGGCGCAAACGCACCTGTCCCCTGCAGTCGGGCCGACTGGAGATTTGGGCAGCGGCAGCAGTATATACTATTTGCAGCGTCAACTTCATGTTCAGCAAGGATTCCCGGCTGAGCACGTCGTCGTACGAGATTGCGGAGTATTTCGGAGCCAGTGGCTCTACGATAGCCCAAAAGTCGAGAGTCGTCAAAGACCTGCTGAAGATTAGCAATGTATTCGACCCAAACTTCACCTTGAAAGAGATTGCCGAGCGCAACCCGTTCAATCACCTGGTGATGAGAAATGGTTTCATTTTCTTCGATTAACTAAGTCCGTCAATATGCGTAAGTTTTTTCTATTAACCATCATCGCTGTAGCAGCTATGCTTGTCTCGTGTGCTGGAGACAAAGTAAAATACCGCATCGGCGTGTCGCAGTGTTCCGATGACATCTGGCGTGACAAGCAGAATGCTGAGCTGAGGATGGGGGCTTATTTCCATGACGATGTGGAGTTGAAGTTTGCTGCGGCCTATGACAGCGACGAGCGGCAGGTGCAGCAGATTGACAGTTTGATGAATGCCGGCATCGACCTTCTCATTGTGGCCCCCAACCAGGTGCAGACCATCTCGCCCGCCATCGACCGTGCCTACGACAAGGGCATCCCTGTCATTGTGTTTGAGCGCAAGACCAGTTCGCAGAAGTACACGGCATTCATCAGTGCCGACAACTACGAGATGGGCCGTGTGATGGGCGAATACATTGTCGCCCGCCTTGGTGGCAAGGGCACGGTGCTGGAGATAAAAGGCCTGGAAGGCTCGTCGCCCGCCATCGAGCGGCATAACGGTTTCATGGATGCTGTGAAAGATGCGCCCGGCATTGAGGTGGTGGCCTCGCTACAGGGCGACTGGACAGAGCCGACAGCCTACGAGACCACCCGTCAGTGGCATGCTAACAATAAAGATGTACGCATAGATTTGGTGTTTGGCGCCAACGATCGTACGGCTATGGCCGCAAGGAAGGTGCTTGGGCCTGGGGTGTTGTACTGCGGCATCGACGGCTTGCCGGGTGAAGACGGCGGCATACAATTGGTGCGCGACTCACTGCTCGACGCTTCGTATATTTATCCCACCCACGGCGACCAAATCCTCGACCTGGCCATCCGCATCCTCGATGGCAAGCCCTACGACAAGGAGACGATGCTGATGTCGGCCCTCGTCACCCGCGACAATGCCAAAGTGCTGCTGATGGAGAGCGAGGAATTTATGCGCCAGGCCGACCAGCTCGACTCATTGCACAAAAAGGCCGACAGCTATCTGCACAAACTTGACACGCAGCGCATCATCAACTGGCTGGCCATCGGTGTCATAGCGTTGTTAGTCATAGTGTTCGTACTGTTCTACCTCTATCACCTCCGCAAGATTGCCCTGCAGAGAGAGCGCGTGGTCAACACGTTGTGGAATCTTAAGCCTGAAGACGTTCCTGCTGCTGCTGAGCCTACAGAGACATCAGAGGAGTCGTCACACAGTTCCGATGGTTCCGAGGCGGTAGATAATACTGACGACAACGAGTCCGTTGCCGTGTCACATTTCATCACTCGCTTCAAAGAGGTCATAGAGTCACGCTTAGACGACAGCGATGTGGGCGTGGAAGATCTTGCTGCCGACATGAACCTGAGCCGTGTACAGTTGTATCGCAAGGTGAAGTCCATCTCAGGCTCGTCGCCTGTCGAGCTGCTGCGCACAGCCCGTCTGAACCGTGCCTACCAGCTACTGCTCACCACCGACAAGAGCGTGTCGGAAGTGGCCTACGCCGTGGGCTTCACCGCGCCCTCCTACTTTACTAAATGTTTCAAGGAAGAATACGGAATGGTGCCCGGCGACGTGAGGAAGTAGCGTAAAAAGGCCAGGAATAGCATTTATCGTTCATTCCATTGCAAAAATGTTACATTGCAACATATTTTGCACGGCGTGAACGATATTTTTAATGCTTTTGCGCTAGTGGTTAGTACTTTTGCGGCAGATTTCTGAAACAATAGTATTAACTAAAATCGCAAGAGCAAATGGAAAAACTAAGGAAGTTTCTGCTGAGCGCGACGCTCATCTTTGCGAGTACTATCATGTACGCGCAGACAGAAATTACTGGCTCGGTGGAGGACGACATGGGTCCTGTCATCGGTGCTACGGTAATGGAAAAGGGGACATCAAACGGCACTGTGACCGATTTCGATGGCAACTTCAAGCTGAAGGTAAAGGCTGGCACGATGCTCGTCTTCAGCTACATTGGCTACGAGAAGCAGGAGCTGCCCGCACAAAACGGCATGCACGTGGTGATGAAGGACAACGCCCCACAGCTGCAAGAGGTGGTGGTGACGGGCTATCAAACCCAGCGCAAGGCCGACCTGACGGGGGCCGTGGCCGTGATGGACATGAAAAGTGCCAAGAGCGAGGGCGACCCCAACATGCTCAACTCCATGCAGGGCAAGCTGCCCGGTGTAAACATCGTGACCGATGCCGCCCCCGGTGGTGGCGGTGCCAGCATCCGCGTGCGTGGCATGAGCACGGTAAACGGTGCTGCGCCCCTCTACGTCATTGACGGAGTGGCCACCACCGAGAACCTCAACTCGCTGAACGCTGCCGACATCGAGTCGATTCAGGTGCTGAAGGACGCCTCGTCGGCTTCTATCTACGGTAGCCGAGCCGCCAACGGTGTCATCATCATCACTACCAAGAAAGGCAAGGGCGACAAGGTTACGGTGAACGTGGGCTATACCGCCACGCTAAACACCATTGCCAAGCAGTATGACGTGATGGACGCCCAGCAGTGGGGACAAGCCTACTGGACTGCCAACAAGAACGCCGGGCTCGTGGCCTCGCACCCCTTCTATGGCAGTGGCGACCAGCCTCAGCTGGCCACCACCCTCGATGCTGCCGGCAAGGTGCGCGCCGCCAACACCGACTGGCAGGACGAGGTGTTCTCATCGGCCTGGACCAACAACCTCTCGGCCTCAGTGTCGAACAGCAGCGAGAAGGGTTCATTCATGCTCTCGGGCAACTACATCAACCAGAACGGACTGATGAGCCACACCTTCTATCGCCGCTACACTGCTCGCCTAAACTCTACCTATAATATAAGTAAGGTGTTTAGCGTGGGCGAGAATCTGATGATTGCCCAGTGGAACGACCGTGGCTATGGCACCGGCAACGACCGTGGCATTCCCTATACCGCCATGCGCCAGCACCCCGCCATACCCGTCACCGACAGCGAGGGTGCCTACACCAACCCCATGCAGCTCTCGGGCAGCGACATAGCCAACCCCGTGCACGAGTTGTACAATGGTCGCGACAACACAAATGAGAGCTGGCGCATCTTTGGCAATGCCTATATCGACATCAAGCCCATCGACGGCCTCACACTCAAGAGCAACCTGGGCATAGAGCACACACAGTTCTTCAACAAGAACCTGGGGCGCCGCATACAGCCCAGCGACATGAACAGCGTGTCGCGGGCCTACGGACAGGGCGACACCTACACCTGGACCAACACGGCCAACTATCATAACACCTTCAAGGGTGTGCACCACCTGAACGCCCTGCTGGGCTCGGAGTTCATCAAGTATCGCTCTGAAGACCTGAACGGTGCCAACCGCGACTACGCTTTCGAGGATGTGGACTACATGCAGATAGGTGCCGGCGGCGGCGAGCAGACCGTGGGCGGCGGCAAGGCCGAGTGGGCACTCTTTTCGCTCTTCGGCAAGCTCGACTACAACTATGCCGACCGCTACCTGCTGAGCGCCACCCTGCGCCGCGATCAGACATCGCGCCTGCACCAGGACAACAACAGCGGTGTGTTCCCCGCCTTCTCAGCTGCCTGGCGTGCCTCACAAGAGAGCTTCTTCCCCCAAAACAACGTGGTGAGCGACCTGAAGATTCGCGCCGCCTGGGGACAAAACGGCAACTCGGCCATCAGCGACAACTACGCCTACTACACCCGCTATGCCTATAACCTGCGCCATGGCTCCTACGACCTCAACGGCACCAACAACAGCGTTGTGCCGGGCATCGTGGCTGCCTCGAGCGGCAACCGCAACCTGAAGTGGGAGACCACCACGCAGACCAACCTCGGCTTTGATGCTCAGTTCTTCCATGGAGCCCTTATCCTGTCGTTCGACTATTTCTGGAAGAACACCACCGACATGCTCACCATCCCCCCGACGCTCTCTGTGGAGGGCGAGGGTGCCGCCATGTGGATGAACACGGGCGAGATGAAGAACAACGGCTGGGAGCTGACCATGACCTACCGCTCGCCCCGCTATGGCGACTTCTCGTGGAGTGGCACACTCAACCTCTCGCAGTATAAGAACGAGCTGGTGAAGTTCAACGACGTGGTGACCTCGCAGGGCGGCGACTACCGCCTGATGGTGGGCCAGCCGATGGGCGTGTACTACGGCTACGTCTGCGACGGCATCTTCCAAAACGAGGACGAGGTGTCGAACCACGCCATACAGCAGGGCAAGGGCGTAGGACGCCTCATCTTCCGCGACATCGATGGCAACGGCACCGTCGACGACAGCGACCGCTGCATCATAGGCGACCCCAACCCCGACTTCGCCATGGGCCTGAACCTCGACCTGAACTACAAGGACTTCACGCTCTCGGCATTCTTCAGCGGTGAGCTGGGCTTCGACATCTACAACACCACGCGCCGGCAGCTGGAGTTCATGCACTATGGCGGCGGCTCCTCTACCAACCACGGCGTAGACATACTCGACGCCTGGAGCCCCACCAACACCGGTGCAACCATACCCGCGCTGACCATGGTCGACAACAACAACGAGACGCGCATGTCTACCTACTTCATCGAGGACGGTTCCTACCTGAAGCTGAAGTACCTGAAGCTGGGCTACCAGCTGCCCAAGAACATTGCCCAGAAGGTTTTCGCCTCGAGCATCAGCGTCTTCGGGCAGGTGGAGAACATCTTCACCATCACCAGCTACAAGGGACTCGACCCCGAAGTCATACTCGGCGGCTACGGCGCCCGCGTCGACAGCGGTCTCTATCCCCGCGCCCGCACCTTCACCCTCGGTCTCAACATTACTTTCTAAAGCCCCCAATCCTTCCCTGCGAGGGAGAGGAGTGGTTAGCAAAAACAAACATCACATCAAATAATAACATAAGAAACGATTATGAAGACAAATAATTGGAGTAATAAGTATATACTCCCCTCCCTCACAGGGAGGGGCTGGGGGGTGGGTCTGCTTTTCGCCCTCTGTCTTTCCTCCTGCAGCAACCAGCTCGACCTGGCCCCACAGGGTGAGTTCACTGCCGAGCAGCTCACCGACGAGAGCATAGAGGGCCTGATGTCGTCTGCCTACCAGGGCTTGGAGGCCCACTTCTTCGACGACAACAATGCCGCCTTTGCCGGCCCCATCACCAACTGGGTCTTCGACGTGCGCTCCGACGATGCCTACAAAGGCGGCGAGGGAGTGTCGATGGAGGCCAACATCCACCAGCTGGAGATTCAGAACATCAGCAGCGACAACCCCACCTGCCTCAACAAGTGGGAGAACAACTACCTGGGCATTGCCCGTGTGCACAAGGCCATGCAGGCCATCAACGACGCCTCGGGCGTAGGCGACAAGGAAGCCCTGCTCGGCGAGCTGAAGACGCTCCGCGCATGGTACTACTTCGACCTGAACCGCATCTTCCGCAGCATACCCTATTTCACCGAGACTGACGACCCGAAGACCGTTGCTAACGGCAACATGAGCCGCGACGAGATATACGCCGCCATCAAGGCCGACCTGGAGAGCGCATATAGCGTGATGCCTGAGACGCAGGAGCAGCCCGGACGCTTCACCAAGTATGTGGCAGCCGCCCTGCTGGCCAAGGTCAACGCGCAAACCGCCACGTGGAGCGAGGTGGAGAAGTGGGCCGACGTGGTTATCAACAGCGGAAAGTATCAGCTCTACGACAACTTCGCCGACATGTCGAAGCTGGAGTTCAACAACAAGAAGGAGAGCATCATGGCCGTGCAGTTCAGTACCGCCAACGACAACATTCACATCAACTTCTGCAACCTGCTCAACACCACGCGCTCTGAGGGCAACATCTTCGGTTCGGGCGACGACTTCTTCCTCGGCTCGCAGAACCTCGTCAACGCCTTCCGCACCGACGCCAACGGACTGCCCTATCTCGACGGCACCTTCAACAGCGTACGTGTCACGGCCAACTACACCGGCTCCGTCGACCCGCGCCTCGACCTCACCGTGGGCCGCATCGGACTGCCCTTCCGCGGCCATCTCTACACACAGGGCTGGTGCCGCGACTACAACACCTACGGCGAATACTCGGGCAAGAAAGGACTCATCGACCCCTCCAGCCCCGACATGGTGCAGGGCTTCCCCTGGGGAGCCAGCGGCCTGAACTTCATTCTCATCCGCTATGCCGACATCCTGCTGCTGAAGGCTGAGGCTCTCGTAGAGACCGCCACAGGCGCGAACGCCGCCACCGACGCGAAGCTTGTCGAGGCCCGCGACATTGTGAACCAGATTCGCGCAAAGGCAGCCCGCAGCATCGACGGCAGCTATACGCCCGTAGACCTCGACCCCTTCACTGCCGACTACCACGTGGGGCTCTACCCCACCGACTACGACGGAAACCTGACCTGGACGCGCGAGCGTGCCCGCATGGCCGTGCGCATGGAGCGCCGTCTGGAGCTCGCCATGGAGGGGCAGCGATGGTTCGACCTTGTGCGCTGGGGCACTGCCGTGCAAACCATCAACAAGTACATGCAGGAGGAAGCCTCGCTGCGCCCCTACTACACGGGCGCCAGCCTCACCGAGGATGAGATATACCTGCCCATACCCATCTCGCAGATCGAGAACAGTAACGGACTGTATAAGCAGTAAGTATAATAAGCAACAACTAATTACACCATTTAAAGAATTGTAATTATGAAAACAAACATAAAGAAACTCATCAGTCGCAGTCTCCTATGCTGCAACATCGTTGCAGCCCTCTCGCTCACCGCCTGCAGCGATGTCGACATACCCGCCTCCGCCTCCGATGCGAAGGCCACCGTAAGTGGTCTCGCCTACAACAATCCGCAGGGCACCCGGCAACTCACCCTCAGCTGGACACTCCCTGCAGGCAACGTCACGGGCGTGCAAATCATCAAGGACGATGCCGACATCATCGAACTGGAAGGCCCCCAGACCAGCTATTTCATCAAGAAGGCTCCCACCAACGTCAACGTCAGCTACACCGTTAAGGCTCGCTTCGCCGACGGCACCGTGTCGAAGGGACAGACCGTGCGCCTCTTCATAGCCTATGAGGCTCAGAAGGGCGGCTCGAAGCTCGCCATGCTCGTGCCCAACGACTATGCCACCGGCTCGGCCGACGAGAAAGACGCCGCCGACTGGTTCAAGCGCAACTATGTGGATACTGGCAAGGGCATCCTGCTCACTCCTGCCACCATCGACGACCTCGACATTGAGAGCCAGTCGGCCTGCTGGGTGATGTGCGACCGCATAGGCCTGGGCAAGGGCTGGGACCGTCTGCCCGGCGACCTGGCCAGCACCGCCACCATCGAGGCACTGAAAGCCTTTGCCAACGACGGCGGCAACCTGCTGCTCACCAACCACGCCACACAGCTCACCGTGGCCCTCGGACGCATTGCCG
>JAEEGG010006051.1_pt1 | contig 28489 bp, 28 predicted proteins | sample 9134161 | NCBI WGS metagenome assembly JAEEGG01 (sample SAMN16246543, study PRJNA631951) | gut metagenome | biome: gut microbiome; feature: rumen; material: CR-attached | host: Bos | place: Iran: Karaj | collected 2018-10 | reverse complement strand
TTTCATATATCTGACAATATCGAATTACCATGCACAACTAATAAGGGATAGCCTGGGTATAGAAAAAATAAGGGAATTATCAAAAACCAACGAAACGGCAGAAATGATTCTGGATGATTTAGAAGAGGCAAGCCCAAGTTACAAACTTGAAGATAAAGTTGAGAAAATGTGGATAACTATCTTTAAAGAAAATGTGATTTTAGATGTATATGTGGATGAAAGATGGTTCAACTGGGCTAGAGAATTTGAGGAACCTGATGAATGTAGAGAATATCTACAGGAATATCGTATGCGGGTATACGACAGGGCAAAAATATTTGGATGCGTAGAGGTGATAAACTGCGCAGACCAGGGACCGACAATGGCGATTTATGACAATGCTGATTATTCAGCCGACGAATTGAAAGAATATGTCCGTTCACGTATGTACATCGAGGAAAGCAATTGGCTGAACCCAGCTAAAATAGAAGATTGGAAGAAACATGGCAAACAAATCAGATTTTCTGATTTCTTTGAAAATAAATTAAGTTTCAAAGAGGATGATTTTGTGGAACTAGTATATGATGATTTCACTGGTATTGTTATAGAATAAAATCAAGTATTCAAGTTTCGGATGTTCAATCAACAAAAAAAGAAAAAAAAGTAGAACTTCGTTCTTCAAAAAACGCTTCGCTTAACAAAAAAACTGATTAAGCGAGAGCAGAGTAAAACATGTTTTCACTATACCGAGCGTGAAGTTTTTAGCCGGAGGCAAAAGCCATCCGGTTTGATTGCCATAGCACAACTGATAATGTGTTGTAAAACAATAAATAATAACTTCAGAAACTTGAATTATTTTAAATAATCTTATTCTACTTCTGATAGATATTTCCAACAACATTTTACTCGGATTTACTAAAAAAATTAAAAATATAATAAGAAATTAGAGGAAATTATGGGGGAATTTCCCTTAATTGAAAATAATAAGTATCTTTGCATTGAGTAAACTATAATGACATGAAAGTAGAACCGACACCATCATTGAATCCGCAAAAGCAGATAGAGGCAATACAGATGCTTACGAATCCGCAGATGCAGCCAATTTTCCAAAAGATAAGTAATGAATATCTTTATTGGGATAAAGTGAAATATCTGGCTTCGAAAGACACAGACAGGCTAGTATTGTGGCAGGCCGTTACAATTCAGCGTCAATTGAATGCCCAGGATATTCACTTTGGAAAATACACTTTTCACTTTACGATTACCCAGAACATGCTTTCTCTGTTGCATGATTTTGATATGAACCTAGGAGGAAGTTTGGGCACAAAAAGTATTATTCCAAATACGGAAAAGAATTATTACTTGATTAGTTCAATAATGGAAGAGGCTATTGCATCCAGTCAGATGGAAGGTGCCTCCACTACTCGGCGGATAGCCAAGGATATGCTACGTAAGCAATTGAAGCCTACCAACAAGAGCCAGCAGATGATAGTCAACAATTATGAGACAATCAGTAAAATATCGAAAAATAAGCAGGAAGGCTTTACTAAAGAGGGTTTGCTTGATATTCATCGTTCCATTGCAAATAAAACGTTGGACAATCCGGAGGATGAGGGCGTTTTCCGCAGAAATGATGATATCTTTGTCGTTGATGGAATTACCGGTTTTGTTGCTCATACGCCACCATCTTATAATGAGATAGATAAAATGATTGAAGATTTGTGCGAATTTGCTAATAAGGATAATAGTGATAATTTCATTCATCCAATTATTAAAGGTATCATTATTCACTTTGTTCTGGCTTTTATCCATCCGTTTGTGGATGGCAATGGCAGGACTGCGAGGTCGTTATTCTATTGGTATATGATCAAGAAAGGGTATTGGTTGACGGAATATCTCTCTATTTCGAGAATTATTTATACTAACAAGAAAGGTTATGAAAAAGCGTTTCAGTACACCGAAAATGACGGTAACGACCTCTCTTACTTTATTCAATACCATTTGGATGTTATGAAAAGGGCTTTTGAGGAATTGAAGAAATATCTCCAACGTAAGATAGATGAACAGCAGAATATAATCAAGTTTGTTGGCATTTCCAATATTAATGAACGTCAAAGATATGTCCTTAGAACCATCTCAGAGAGCAAACGTACGATGTTCACACCTAAAGAACTGGCTACACAGTTTGACATTTCGGCAAGATCTGCAAGAACTGATTTGCAGGAATTGGTGGAAATGGGCTACTTGAGTGCCACAAATCTTAATAAAAGAGCTATTGGTTATATCAAATCCGATCAATTTGAAGAGTTGATACAAAATTCTTCAAAATAATAATAAAGGAAATTAGAGGAAATTTGAGGGGAATTTCCTCTAATTTCCTTACAAGTGGAGAATTTTTGGCCTCAGTATCAAAAATTTTTTTGATACTGCGAGAATCCAGTATCAAAACTTGTCGAATTATGTCGAAAATTTGACTTCTCACAATTAACAACTCTAACGCAAATTAAACAATACTTTAGCGTGCTTTGTTAAAAGAATCAGTTGCTAACTGCTTGATTATGGGTGTAATAAGAATGAAAAATAAAAGCCTCCAACGTTTTTTGTTGGAGGCTTAATTTTTTCGTAACTTACTGATTTTGTAGCGCCTACGGGAATCGAACCCGTGTTCCATGCGTGAGAGGCATGTGTCCTAGCCGCTAGACGAAAGCGCCATTTCTGAAATGCGAGTGCAAAGTTAGGAATATTTTTTTGATTGACAAAAAAAATGAGCGTTTTTTTTGCTGTTGATTTGTTTTTTATGTAATTTTGTCGAAAAATCTCAATATAATCAAATAATTCAAGTTTCTGAAGTAAAAATGGAAGCCGAGTTAATTTAAAGATTTAATTATGTAACTGAAGTTTCGGATTTAAAAATAATAAAAAAAACTTCTTTTTAGTGGTAAATCGTTTGTGGGGTTGATTCTGGAAGGAGGAAACAGAAGAGAAAGATAGAATAATAATGTGGGTGACATTTAAAAAGAAGAAAAAACAGTCCATAAATGAACTGAGAAAAAACCGCTGACGCGGGAAAAACCATGCGGATGATTTCCTTTTAAATGACATCAAATCAGCATATAATCTAAAACCGAAACTCTTATAAATATATTTTTTGTAAAATGTAGGTGATTTGGGGTCGCTTCGCTTAAAATGATAAAAAAATAATTTGAAAAATGATTAGAAAATACTGAGGTGGGTGCTGCTGATGTAAGAGAACGTCAGCTCCAAACGATGAACTTTAGGGATGTTTTGGTGATGGGCGGGGTGTGAGTCAGGAAAGGGATTATAGTAGAAGCATTGAAAAAGAAGAAAAAAGTGGAAGAATATGTAAAAACGGCAATTAAAGGTCAAAAAAAGTAATCAAAGGATAAAAAAAATGGTTTTTTTATTGTTTTTCAAAATTTTAGCTAAATTTATTTTCTTATATTGTCGATTTTTAGTAAATTTGCACTCCGAAATGCGCAAAAAGGACGTTCATTTGACAGTATTTATCTTTAATCGACTCAAATCCAATAAATTAAGAAAGACAGGAGTAAAATACCGCTAAATCCATAATGCACGAACATAATCCGCATATTCAATTATATTAATATTAATCACATAACATTTAATCAAAATGACAAAAGCAGACATTGTAAATGAGATTGCAAAGGAGACTGGCTTAGACAAGCTGACCATCCTTAACACAGTTGAGTCTTTCATGGAGACAGTGAAGAAATCATTAGCAAAAGGCGATGACGTATTTCTCCGTGGCTTTGGTAGCTTCATCGTGAAGAAGCGCGCTCAGAAGACAGCCCGTAACATCAGCAAGAACACAACTCTGATTATCCCAGAGCACAACATTCCTGCCTTCAAGCCCTCAAAGACCTTCAGTGAGATGCTGAAATAAGAGATGTATTCCTTAATAAGGGACACATTGTCTTACAGAGAAATCTTATAAGAAAAAAGATAATTACTAAAACATTCAGACTATGCCAAACGGTAAGAAAAAGAAAAGACACAAGATTTCCACTCACAAGCGTAAGAAGAGACTGAGAAAGAACCGTCATAAGAGCAAATAAATTCTCCTCAACAAATCTTCCTACGGGAATTCTTGTTTACATATCAGTTCTGTGACACGCCTCTATTAATCATGGGTGTTCACAGAACTGAATTTGCAATAATCCGCAGTATAAACAAGGGCCAAGAAATTCTCCATCAGGAAAAGAGGATATGCGATACAGTGACGAACTTCTAATAGTTTTAATCTGTGTTGTTCAGGCATATAAGGCCTGATGCTGAGAAGTTCAGCCCTCAAAATTTCTGAAGAGATGAATAGCGAACTAATCATTGACTCCCAGCCATCGGAAGTGACATTAGCATTGTTAGAGGACCAGCGTCTAGTTGAATATCAATGCGAGAAAAGTGACTCCCGTTATTCGGTTGGAAACATTTATGCGGCAAAGGTGAAGAAAATAATGCCCGCCTTAAACGCATGTTTCGTAGAAGTAGGTCATGAACGCGAAGCATTTCTTCATTACCAAGATTTAGGAATTAATTTCCTTACATTAAAGAAATACACAAAGCAGGTATTGAGCGACCGTAAGCGGTTGTCGGGCATGGACAAACTGAAACGTCAACCCGACTTACCCAAGGTAGGCGAGATTCAGAGTGTATTGGAAGTAGGTCAGGAACTCCTGGTTCAGATAGTGAAAGAGCCTATATCGACCAAAGGTCCCCGTTTGACTTGTGAGATCAGTTTTCCTGGCCGTTACCTGGTGCTGATACCTTTTTCAGACAAGGTGTCGGTGTCATCAAAAATCAAGTCGGGCGAAGAGCGCGCCCGTCTTAAGCAACTGATACAAAGCATAAAGCCCCGCAATTTTGGAGTTATCGTCCGTACAGTAAGTGAGGGCCGTCGCGTAGCCGAATTAGACAAGGAGCTGTCGATATTATTGAAAAGCTGGGAAGATTGCCTGAAAAAGCTTCAGAAATCCCAGAATTATCCGTTGTTATGTCATGAAGAGACGAGCCGTACGGTTTCAATTCTACGTGATTTATTCAACCCGTCTTACGAGAGCATCCATGTGAACAACTCCGACGTGTTCAATGAAGTGAAGAAGTACGTATCGCTGATAGCTCCTGACCGTGAGCACATAGTGAAGCTCTATAAAGGCAGTGTGCCGATATTCGACAACTTCAACGTGACGAAGCAGATAAAGAGCGGCTTCGGTAAGACGGTGAGTTTCAAGAAAGGCGCCTATCTGATAATAGAACATACGGAAGCCCTTCACGTTGTAGATGTGAATTCCGGCAACCGTAACCGCGGTGTAGATAACCAGGAGGCAAATGCATTTGAGGTGAACATGGGAGCAGCCGCCGAGTTGGCCCGTCAGTTCCGTTTACGCGACATGGGCGGCATCATCGTTGTTGACTTTATCGATATGGACAGCAGCGAGCACCGCCAGAAGCTATACGAATATATGACAGAGCTGATGCGTAACGACCGTGCCAAACATAACATCCTCCCGCTGTCGAAATTCGGTTTGATGCAGATCACCCGTCAGCGCGTCCGTCCGGCGATGGATGTGAATGTCGAGGAAGTATGCCCCACATGTATGGGTAAAGGCACAATCAAGTCATCTTATTTGTTCACTGACACGTTAGAAGGAAAGATAGACTACCTGATGAACAATCTTGGTAACAAGAAGCTTCGTTTGTTTGTTCATCCTTACGTAGCCGCCTATATCAAATATGGTGTAGTGTCGCTATACCGTAAATGGCAGATGCGTTACGGATTTGGTTTGAAAGTGATACCAAACCAGCAGATGGGCTTCCTCCAGTATAAGTTTACCGACAAAGAGGGAAACGAGATCAACATGACCGAGGAAGTTGAACTGCACTGAACAAAACATACTTCACGAACAAACGAGGGTGTGTCAACATTTTGACACGCCCTCGTTTTTTATTCACTATTACTAATTTGGTATTAACGTTTTCTTCGGTCATTTGAAATTTTTGTTGTAAGATTTGGATATGTCGTTGTTTTTTGTGAACTTTGTAAAATAAATGAAAATTCAACTTACGATAAACCACTAACACAAGAAAAATATATGAGAAAGACAATTAGCATCCTCATGCTCTGCGTCGTATCGGCAGTGTGCTACGGCGGTGAAATCGACATCACAAACAATTTCACAGGTAAATGGAACAACGCAGAGACAGTGACCCAGAATGCTGACGGCAGCATCACCTATGAGGCAGTAGCCTGGGGCGGACTGACGGCATGGTATGGCAGCAAGAACTGGTCGTCGTACGACGAGCTTGTTTTTGAGTTTGCTGCCGCGACCACCGTGAACACGCAGATTATGATTCAGGGAGGTGAAGAAGTCAAGCAATGGGGCGAGGTTGGCATCACGAGCCTGTCTTGCAAATTTGCCGGTCATGACCTGAGCAATGTAAGCCAGGTGGCACTTCAGGCGAGCAGTGCGACCACCCTTCAGGTCAAGCGCGTCTATCTGACTTACAGCAACCAGGAGGGTGCTGACGACTATAACGGTCCGATCATCGACCCCTACCCTATGGAACGGACGACAGACTCCGAGGGTTTCGAGACCGCTGTCTCTGCCGTTGCTAACATGCGAATCGGCTGGAACTTAGGCAACACGCTCGACACGCACAGCGGCAAAGCAGAAAACATGTGGATAGAGAGCTCTACCAAACGTCAGTCCTCGGACTACGAGACAGGGTGGGGTCAGGCACTGACAACACGTGCGCTGATTCACATGTTCAAGTTAGCTGGTTTCAACGCCATCCGCGTCCCAGTGACCTGGTATCCTCATTTCGGCAGTGTCACAGTGAAGGACGGCATATGGGACAAGAGCACCTGGCGCGGCTATGGCATCAACAAAGAGTGGATGGCCCGTGTGAAAGAGATCGTGGGTTATGTGCTTGATGAAGGTATGTACTGCATCGTGAATGTGCATCACGACACCGGTGCCGCCACAACCACCTGGCTGACCGCCGACGTAGCAGAATATGAGAACTATAAGCAACGCTATGAGGAACTGTGGACGAGAATCGCAAATGAATTTACGGATTACGACGATCATCTGCTTTTTGAGGCCTATAATGAGATGCTCGACCCATACAACTCCTGGTGTTTCGCTTCGATGTCCGCCCCTGACGGTTATGACCCCTCTGTCGCCAACTCCGCTTATAATGCCATCAACAAATACGCCCAAAGTTTTGTTGACGTGGTACGCGCGACAGGCGGTAACAACAGCCGTCGTAACCTGATAGTGACAACATACGGCGCTTGCAGCGGTGAGGGCAACTGGAACGTCCATTTGCAGGATCCGCTGACCAACATGAAACTCCCGACAGACGCAGTAAGTGACCATATCATCTTCGAGGTACACACATATCCAGACATCAAAAACATCACCACCGCCAAGCAATCCATAGATGCGATGATATCCCAGCTTCAGAGCAAGCTGGTGAGCAAAGGGGCACCGCTGATATTCGGTGAGTGGGGTCCGAGCGGAATCGAGGATTTCGATTATGCCAACAACATGGACAAGCTGGTTGAGTTTGCCACTTATTTCGTGGAAAAGACAAAAGCAGCAGGAATGGGCACGTTCTACTGGATGAGCCTCTCCGACGGTACAGACCGCGCGATCCCCCGCTGGACTCAGAGTGAACTGAAAGACGCTATCGTGAAAGGCTATTATGGCGAGGAAGGCTATAAGTACTACAAGAAAGGCGACGTGAACTTAGACGGCTCGATTGATATCAGCGATGTTGTGGCAGTAATCAATCAGATGGCAGGCAGCGGCAACTACCCCTATGCAGATGTTAACAGCGATGACGATGTGGATATCAGCGATGTGGTTGCTGTCATCAACATTATAAGCCAGGGGTATTAAGACATTACTATTCAAGTTTCGGAAGTGAAAAAGGAAGCTGAGTTAATTTAAAGATTTAATTATGTAAGATGTAAGTTTTATGCAAGTGGTTCGGATTTTAAAATGGGAGTTAACGAGTCTGCGGCTCTTGGAAGATAGTTTTACAAATGATAATCTAATGGAGCAGTCACTCTAAAGCAGTCCATAACTCCAGCTGTCATCATCCTTTTAAGAACTTCAGAAACTTCTGTTATCTGACTTTGATGAGGTCGCCTTGCTGCGGGATGTATGCCTCGGTTTTGAAATTCATCTTATAGAGGCAGTGAATACGGACACCATAGAGCTGCGAGATGAAATACATGGACTCTCCGTATGACACCTTGTGCCATTTCTTTTTCATGGTTTTAGGTCCTTTCTTCGCTTTCTTCTGCAAATAGATGAATGTTCCTGACATAATGGGCATTCCCTCGTATGCCTCGTTATATTTGAGCAGTTTTTTCTTTTTTATACCCAGTTCTCCTGCCAGCAAGTCCCAGCTGTCGCCGGGTTGTGCCGCTATACAACGCAGCCCGTTGTTTTCGAGAAACTTTCTTCCATTGGACTCATAGACAAACTCATCGTTCGACGGTGTGCTTGTCTTATTGTGTTTTGATTTTTTGTGTTTTCCCACTGCCTCAAGATCGATATCATGCAAGTTGTAGAGTTCAATGATATCGATGAGCCTTTGCGCATAAGCCGGATTTGTGGCATATCCACATTCTTTCAGCCCTCTCGCCCAACCTTTGTAGTCGAGGATATCGAGGCTGAAAAGAGAGCTGTAGCGTTTTGCCTTGAGGAAAGACGAATGATCCTCATAACTTTGTTTCACAGATGAATACACACGGAACTGGTCGTCGGGCCGGTCGTCCGCCTTGACATATACCTTTCCAGTCCACCCTACCCCTTTCTTTATCCCGAAATGGTTGTTCGCCCTGATTGCCAGTTCGCTTCTTCCCGCTCCGCTCTCAAAAATCCCCTGTGCGAGGGTAATGCTTGCCGGGATGCCATGAACGTGCATCTGCTTGACTGCGAGGTCTCTATAGGTGTCGATATAACGTTCGTACAACTCGTTACGCTTCTGCTGGGCATGAAGGAGGAAAGGGAACAGGCAGAGGAGGCAGATGCACCAAAGACGCATCAATGAACGGGCGGCAATGGCTGTGCTCCGCCAGCCAGTTGAGCAGGACACAAGGCCCTGCCTACCTCTCTTGTGGGGTTTCAAAAGGTATGGGGATTCAGATTCGTCTATTGAGATGTGCAACATTTCGAAATGATTATTCAGAAAAACACTTTGATCCACGCAATCAGGATTTTTTGCCGTGCTTCGCCGGCGATTGTGCGGCAGACAACTGCCGCTTACAAGAAAGTGGATGGATTCAAAGGGAAAAGGATTCAAACGGAAAAGGATTCAAACGGAAAAGGATTCAGACGGAAAGGATTCAAACGGAAAGGGATTCAAAGGGAAAGGGATTAGAGATATGAGCTATCGAAGGAGATGGGCATGAGGTCGAGTGGCGAATCGATGATGTATGTTCCCTCCGTACCATAAAGGAACACCTTGAAGGGTGCTTTCTGGCGGTGGAACACTTCGATGAACACCTGCCTGCAAGCCCCGCAAGGGGAAATGGGCATTTTAGTGAATTCTCCCGTGGTGTCTCTCGCCGCGATGGCAAGCGCCGTGATTTTCTGGTCGGGGAACCTGCTGTTGGCATAGAACATGGTGGTTCTTTCTGCACAAAGCCCAGAGGGATATGCACAGTTCTCCTGGTTTGAACCAGTGATGGTCTTACCATTATCGAGCATGAGAGATGCTCCAACAGAAAAGTTGGAATAAGGTGCATAGCTTCTGAATGTGGCCTGCTTAGCCTTTTCGATAAGGTCTTTTTCCACTTCGTCAAGCTCGTTATCAGCTTTCAGGCGGATTTTGATGTTAATTTCAATGGCTTTCATATTATTAAATGGGAGTAAAAATGGGAGTAAAAATGGGAGTAAAAATGGGAGTAAAAAGGGGAGTAAAAAGGGAAGAAAAAATGGGAATACAAACTAGAAATACTTAGTGATTCCAGCATGGCTGAAATTATCCATCTCGTTAATCATATTGACAGCAGACTGAATGACGGGAAGAGCACACAACGCTCCAGTTCCCTCTCCAAGCCTCATTCCCAGATTTAACACTGGTTTGACTCCTAATGCCCTAAGCATCAAGGCATGTCCAGTCTCATCTCCCTGGTGTCCGAAAATCATATAATCGATACAATGATAATTGAGCTGAAAAGCAGCCAGCGCACATGCAGTCATAATAAACCCGTCGATGATGATAATCATACCTAATTCTGCCGCTCTCATCATGGCTCCTACCGCTGCCACCATTTCAAACCCACCAAACCATCTGATAATTTCCCTTGCATATTCGGGGAAATAAGGTCTTATCATACTTTGATCAGATAGAGTCCATTGTGGATCAGCAATGAAAGGAGTTGACGTGTCGATTCCGACATGCTGAACGAAACAATCAACAGCCTTTTTAAGAATCTGGAATTTATGTTCCACCCCCTTGTTGTCGAGTCCCGCCCCAGCTCCCACACATTTATCGAGCGGGATATTCTGAAAGAAATACATCCAGATTGAAGATGGTGAAGTATTTGCTATTCCCATCTCTCCCAAAGACAGCACATTGCAGCCCTTATTCTTGCATTTGTCAGTCATTTCCACCCCCACCTCAATCGCCCTATCAAATTGTTGTTCAGTCATAGCATACTCATACAAGAAATTTCTAGTGCCATAGTCAATTTTCCGATTAATGATCGGACAATGTACATATTGATTTGTATGGAGTTGATCGTCAATAAATTCTTCAGGAAAATCATAGTCAACTCCCACATCAACAATATACAGATGCACTTTATGCTGCCTACAAAACAAATTCACCCCTCCCCCTCCGATTGTGAAATTTTTCATCTGTTGCCAAGTGATTTCTCTTGGCGATACACTGACCCCTTCTTTTTCTATTCCATGGTCAGCCCCAAAAAGGATGTGGTGTGGTTTGAACAGACAAGGATTGAGAGAATGCTGAATTAATCCGATCTGCAATGCAATGTTCTCCAACATTCCAAGAGCCCCTTTGGGTTTATTGAGATTGTCAATTTTATTTTGAATCTCTGAGGTAAAGTCTTTATCTAAAGGAGAAATATTAAAGTTACGCATAGTACATAAATAATTCAAGTTTCTGAAATAAAAAAGGAAGCCGAGTTAATTTAAAGATTTAATTATGTAAAATGTATGATTTATGCAAGTGGTTCGGATTTAAAAAAGGGAGTTAACGAGCCTGAGGCTCGTGGACGATAGTTATGCCAATGATAAAATGATAATAGAATCACTCAAAAATAAACAGAACTTAATAATTATCAACATTTTCAAACACTTGTGAAAGTTGAATTAATTATAATATTAACGAATGGGGTTCCCCCTTGATTGTGAGAGGAATGCCTGAAATCATAAGAATGACATTCTCAGCCTTCATAGCAATAAACTGATTGATCCATCCTTCCACATCAGTGAATTTTCTTTGAATTTCATTATCACTGACACCTCCTGACCCGATTTCGTTAGTGACGAAAATGAATGTGGCATCCTGGTGAGTGAATTTATCAAACTCCTCTTTGAGCATATCGAGAGTTTTCTCTACATGTAAAGCCGCCAGTTTAGCTGATTTAACCTCACTCTGTAAATCGAAGAAAAAATTGGTAGCCCAAAGAGTGACACAATCAATGACAACTACCCTTCCCTTCACCTGATGTTTGCTGAGCCATTTTTCCTCTTCAATGTTTTCCCATTGCTTTCCTCTTCTGCTTTTATGTTTTTCAACTCTGACTCTAAATTCCTCGTCCCAAATTCTAGAAGTAGCCATATAGACAGGATTGTCAGAAAGAGCCAATGCTATTTTCTCAGCCATCAGGCTCTTCCCTGAACGCTGTCCTCCAGTTATAAGAATTATTTTTCCCATAAGAAACGAATTGAGAAAATGCCGGTCATAAACCGGCATTATCAAATCCAGATATAATTGATTATTAGAGTTAATTCATCAGAATAATTACTTAGCAAGAGACTTAATGTAAATTGAGTAGAAAGGAGTTTTAGCAATGAAATCGGTAATATCCGGATCATTCATGACCTGCTTGACACTCTCAAACACAGACACATTCTTATATCCAGCCTTGAGCCTGTCATCAAATTCGAGCTGCGGTCTATATTGTTCCATATTTTCCTGAAGTTCAGCCACATAGAAATCAATTTTAAAGTAATTATATGGTGCTCCATTGAGACATCTGTCGTCAAAATTCTTCTTGTCGAAAAACACCTTCATATATCCGTTTCTTTCGAAAGCCTTTTGGTCCAACAACAAAAAATCTTCCACCTCATCCAATTCGATAACAGAGTCAATCTCTTCTTCAGTTTTTTTAGCATTATAAAAATCGGTGTACTCGCTGTTTATATTATACACCTTCATGTTGACCGAATTAATAATGATACCAGCCACAGATTTCTTTTCAAGTTGTAATCCATCGATGAGTACAGCTCCATTATCAAAATCCTTATTACCACCATCTTTTGCATTGAGAATAAATCGTTCAATTTTATCCTGCCATCCTGTGCTCCACTCCTGCACTTCCATATCACCTTTTCTAGTGACCATAGCCTGCACATAGCTGTTAGGGTCGGAATGTCCTCCATGTGTACCTTTCACAGTCGGAGTAATAGAAAGATTGAGTTTAGCAATTTTTGGGAAATGGCTTATTTTAGCAGTTTTTTTGACATACTCAAAAAAGTTTTTATCCATCTTTGCATCATAGAAAATGATATAAAAAAGGATTTTTTTAGCCGTAACTGTTCCATTTTCGAAATAGGGCTCAGACATGATAAAAATGTCGTGCCCTTTCATGAGCCATGTTTTAAAAGCCTCTTTCATATAAGGAGATGAAGGGTCGGCCACTTCTCCATCCGTAATAAGAATTGCCTCGTTGTTGTCATTGACAATCTTGTTGAGAGCCCCTGCCAAGTCAGGATTCTCATAGTTTCTTACTCCACTGAGCAGCTCAGCCACATCTCCAGCTTCCCTTGTTATACTACTTCCTTTAATGGCATAAAAGTTAGCCACCTTGTCAGCCAAAGTAGTCTTCATAACTTCCCAATAGAATTTAATTCTGGCTTTCATCTCCGTAGCCTTGGTATAATCGACGTAAAGATTTACCGAGTCGGGAACGAGCGGGTAATGATGTGTCGGTGTATATTGTGTGTGGAAATCATAGATATACCCAACATCCTCAGGGGTAACATCTCCGCAAGCAGTCAAAATAGCTACAGAAAGCAAAGCCAATGAAGATTTCAAAACATTAAGTAATTTCATAACAATAAATTAAATATCAAAAAAAAGAAATATTAATTACCAAAAGTCATTCGTTCGTTTTTTTAGAGGTTTTCATGTGCCGCAAGATATCTGATGCGAAAATAAACTCCTCCAAGGGTTTGTTGTCAGCGTTCAGAATTTCCTTATTGGACCCTTTCCATTCTGCACACCCTTTATAGATAAACGTGATATTCTCTCCAATACCGATAACAGAATTCATATCATGTGTGTTGACAATAGTGGTGATGTTGTCTTCATGTGTGATACTTGAAATTAATTCATCAATAATTATAGATGTCTTAGGGTCAAGTCCAGAGTTCGGTTCATCACAAAAGAGATACTTGGGTTCGAGAGCGATTGCTCTTGCAATAGCCACCCTCTTCTGCATACCTCCAGAAAGTTCACCAGGATATTTCAAATCGACATTATGCAGGTCAACCCTGTCGAGACATTCCATGGCTCTTTTTTTTCTTTCGTTATAGGACTTGTCAGAAAACATATTCAACGGGAACATAACGTTATCAAGCACCGTCATTGAGTCGAAAAGCGCAGCACTCTGGAAAATCATACCCATTTCCCTTCTAAGTTGTATTTTTTCTTTCTTGTTGAGGGCACAGAAATCACGTCCATCATATAAGATGCGTCCTTTATCCGGCGTCAGTAGTCCAACAATATTTTTCATAAGCACAGTTTTCCCGCTCCCGCTTTGGCCGATGATGAGGTTAACCTCTCCATTCCTGAAAACGGTATTGATGTTGTTGAGCACCAATCTTCCATCGAATGCCTTAAAAAGTTCTTTTACTTCAATCATCTTATCCGAGAATAAAAGTATGCAACGGGTGGTTTATGTAAGCATATTCGTAAGAAAAATATCAGAGAAAAGAATGTAGATACTACTAGTAACGACCGCCGAAGTAGATGCCTTTCCCACTTCGACCGATCCACCTTCAACCATATATCCTTTATACGCCGAGATAGTAGTGATAATGAATGCGTAAACCACTGCCTTAATCATCCCGCACCAGAAGAACCATTGGTTGAACTCGTATCTGAATCCTTCATTAAGCTCGGCAAAAGTTGTAGTTCCGAGAAAAGTAGTCGCGTATGCTCCAACAACACCTGCAAAAACGCTCAGTGTAACGAGTACCGGCATGATTGTCATGAGTCCGATGATTTTAGGGAGAATCAGATAGTTAGCCGAATTAACCCCCATGATATCCAGTGCATCGATTTGCTGTGTGATTCTCATGGTTCCGAGTTCAGAGGCAATATTTGATCCGACTTTACCCGCAAGAATCAGACACATGATAGATGAAGAGAATTCAAGGAGCATAATTTCCCTTGTGGTGTATCCTGTAACCATTGTAGGCATCCATGGACTTTGTATGTTGAGCTTGATTTGGAGGCAGATGACGGCTCCTATAAAAAAAGAAATAATGAGCACTATTCCAATGGAATTATATCCCAGTTGGAACATCTCGGTAACATATTGTTTCCAGAACATTCTCCAACGGTCAGGCACGGCAATGGCTTTTCCTATTAGTATGACATATTCGCCTAACCCATTTAACCCATCCTTAATTGACACCATGTAATCAATGTAAATTGCAAAATAATTGCAAAATTAGCAAAAAAGTGTGTATTTTTCCTTAAAAATTCTTTTTTTTTTGATTTTAGGTTCATAAATAGGTAAAGTATTTGTAATTTTGAAATTTAAAAAGCAAAAATACAATGTCAGAAGAACAGATTAGCTACAACAACGGTGACAGTGAGGTACCATCATATTCAGAAGAAAAGATGACCCTCTACACACGTAATCTAGTGAAAACATACGGTAAGCGCACTGTTGTGAACAACGTGTCAATACACGTCCGTCAAGGTGAAATAGTTGGTTTACTAGGTCCAAATGGCGCCGGAAAGACCACTTCCTTTTATATGACCACGGGGTTGGTTGTTCCAAACGGTGGCAAAGTGTTTCTCAACGACACAGAAATCACAAAATATCCCGTTGCGAAGCGAGCAAAGGCGGGTGTTGGTTATCTAGCCCAGGAAGCTTCGGTGTTCCGCACAATGAGTGTTGAGGACAATATTTTGTCGGTGCTCCAAATGCGTAAAGAGTTGAATCGTTCGGACTGTCAGAGCAAACTAGAAGAGCTTCTAAACGAGTTTCGTCTGCAGAAAGTCCGTAAGAACAACGGAAATCAGCTGTCAGGTGGTGAGCGCCGTCGTTGTGAGATAGCCCGTTGCTTAGCAATCGACCCTAAATTCATCATGCTTGACGAGCCCTTCGCCGGCGTTGACCCTATAGCCGTTGAGGATATCCAATATATCGTATGGAAACTAAAAGAAAAAAACATCGGCATTCTGATCACCGACCATAATGTTCAGGAAACCCTATGTATCACGGACCGTGCCTACCTATTGTTTGAGGGCCGTATTCTCTTTAAAGGGACTCCGCCAGAGCTATCAGCCAACAAGATAGTCCGTGATAAATACTTGGGTTCCAACTTTGTGCTACGTCCAAAAGACTTCCAACTGATAGAAGAGAAGAAACTTCGTGAGGCTTCAGAAGAATAAGTAATCTAAAAAAACAAACTCTAATGGATTACCTTGTGTTTCACTTTAAGATAGAGCCCTACGATGAAGCATATAGTGACGTATTGGCTTCAGAGCTATGTGATGTGGGTTTTGACAGTTTTGAAACAATCTCCAATGAACTGACCGGATATATCCGATCCGATATGGCAGACTTGGCAGCTATAGATTCATTACTGTCCACCTATCCCATTCCAGGTGTCCGGATCAGGTATGACTACACCCCCGTTCCTTCAGCAGACTGGAACTCTTGTTGGGAATCTTCTTTCGAGCCAATCTCTATCGATGACCTTGCATATATTCACTCCCCCTCTTTTCCTCCGAAACAAGGCTTTCAATATGATATTGTAATATCTCCTCAGATGGCATTCGGTTCCGGCAGTCACTCCACCACCCGCCTGATGCTTCGCTTGTTGCTGTCCCCTTCTGCATCATCATCGTCGTCGGCCCCGCCCCCGTCGCCTCATTCTGAGATTCTTTCCAGGACAACGGTCTTAGACATAGGCAGTGGCACTGGTATTCTCGGCATCGCCGCTTTATTAGGAGGTTGTGAGCATCTGACCGCCATTGATATAGATACCGACAGCGTCAGAAACACGCTTGAAAATCTTTCACTAAATAGCCTCCACAACTATGATGTGAGAGAAGGTGACTTGAGTGTGATTTCTTCAGAACAGACATTTGATATTGTCCTTTCTAACATTCATTTGAACGTTCATTTATCTCAGATGGCCTCATATTCATCCCATCTGAATTCAGGCGGCCGTTTGCTTCTAAGCGGTTTTTTCACAAGTGACTCATCTGAGCTGTTAAGCAAAGCATCGTTGTCGGGTTTAGAACTGACAGAAATGCTTGAGGAGAATGAATGGTGCGCAATGTCGTTCAGAAAGAATCCATCTTCTCTGTAAACCACTTACAAGTATTCTAATTCAAGTTTCTGAAGTAAAAAAGGAAGCTGAGTTAATTTAAAGATTTAATTATGTAATATGTAAGATTTATGCAAGTGGTTCGGAATTTAAAAAGGGTGTTAACGAGCCTGCTGCTCGTTTGCTATAGTTTTGCCAATCATAAATCGATATTAGAATCACTCAAAATAAAACAGAACTTAATAATTATCAGCTTTTCAAAAACTTGCGAAAGTTGTATTTATTTTATATGAAAAAAGCTAAAAACCATAAAAAGACGTAGAGACAAGCACACAAAAGAAAAAACTTTTAAATAGATGAGTAATAGTTCGTGAAAAATTCGTAACTTTGCAAGATAAAAACGAAAACATCAGAAAGACATTCATAATAAATTAAATTCCTTAACATAAAAAATGGCATTAAAGAATTATTTCTCCGGCAGATCAGGCTGTCTGTTTTGGTTGAACGCCTTATTAGCCTTGGTATTGCTTATTGGCATTCCTTACGCCGCCTTCAACTCACTAGACATCTTCACCCATCATGGTGAGAAAATCCAAGTTCCCCAAGTAATGAGTTTAGACGGTAAAAAGGCACTTGCCAAATTGGAGAAGAGTCATCTGGTTGGTGTAGTATATGATTCCATATATGTACCCACCAAAAAACCTGGCATCGTACTATCTCAGAGTCCTCATGCCGGCAACCTGGTAAAGAGTGGCCGATCTATCTATCTGACCTTGAACCGTAGCGGCGAGCCTCCTATCCGTATTCCAGACCTAGTACGCAATGCCACAAGCCGTTTAGCAGAACGGGAGCTGACAAACCTTGGTTTCACGATAGAAAAAACGGAAATAAAATACAATGAGCCAAAGGGTTTGCTTTTAGGCATCAAACAAGGCGAAAAAAATGTAAAAACCGGCGACATGCTTCACAAGAATTTGCCCCTGACCTTAATAAGCGGTGGTGGCGACCCATTATTAGACAGCCTCGGGATAGACACTTCCTCTATTTCAGTAGGTGTTGTTGAAACTGGCGGATTTAATGTTGAGCTATAGTGAATATTAAGAATACGTGAAGACGAGATGTAGTTGTTGATATTCCCATCTATAATGGAAGCGTCATTATCCGACATATATGATGAAGGTTCGTCATCGGCTTTATCTTCTTATTTTGATCAGGACGAAGAAGAGACCGATGATTCTCCATCCCTTTATGAGCATTACCGTGTGGAGGCAGACAAAAATCAGAAACTGTTGCGTGTTGACAAATTTCTGATAGACCATCTGTCTGGCATCAGTCGCAACCGCATTCAAAAAGCAGCTGACGTTGGTTTTATACTATGTAACGACCGTCCTGTAAAACGTAGTTATAAGGTAAAGCCTCATGATGTTATCAAAGTGATGCTTGACCGTCCCTATTACGATTTCAGCATAACCGCTGAGGACATTCCCTTAGACATTGTTTATGAAGACTCCGACCTTATAGTGGTGAATAAACAGGCAGGTCTGGTTGTACATCCGGGACATGGCAACTGGCACGGTACTTTGCTAAATGCATTAGCCTACCACATGAAAGACCATCCTGAATTTGACATCAACAACCCCGAAATCGGTTTAGTACACCGTATAGACAAAGATACATCTGGTTTATTAGTTGTAGCAAAGACTCCCTCCTCCAAGACCCATTTGGGTCTTCAGTTCTTTAATAAGACGACCCGTCGGGAATACAACGCATTGGTATGGGGGAGTTTCCAGGAGAGCAGCGGTACGATAACAGGCAATATTGCCCGTAATCCCCATGATAGAATGCAGATGGCGGTTTTTCCGTCAGACAGCGGCATAGGCAAACATGCAGTAACCCACTATTCTGTGATTGAGTCGTATCCATACGTGACATGGCTGAAATGCGTGTTAGAAACCGGCCGCACCCATCAAATCCGTGCCCACATGAAACATATCGGTCATCCTTTGTTTAACGACGCCCGTTATGGAGGAGACCAAATCCTTCGTGGAGTTCAGTTCGCCAAATACCGTCAATTCATTCAAAACTGTTTCGCTACCTGTCCCCGCCAAGCCCTTCATGCCCGAACGCTTGGTTTCACACACCCCCGTACAGGCGAGCCGATGGATTTCACATCTGAACTGCCTTCTGATTTGACGTTACTTTTAGAAAAATGGCAGAAAATCGGCGTTATGTTTTAGAGATTAAGTAAAGGTTAGCAAATCATTGAGTGTTTATAGCCATTTGCATGAACCACAGAAATATAAAAAAGTAAATTCAAGGATTATAAATCAAAAAAAAATAAAAATGTACAAAAAGATTGTTGCGATTATTGCCGGTGGCGACTCTTCTGAGCACGATGTATCAATGCGCTCTGCTGCCGGAATTTACGGATGGATAGACAAATCGAAATTCGATGTTTATATAGTTGAAGTGACCAGTCAGTCATGGGAAGCCCATCTTCCCGATGGCAGCAAATCACCAGTAAACCGTCATGATTTCTCCTTTGACATATCTGGTCACACCACCCGTCCAGACTACGCCTATATCACAATACACGGTACCCCAGGTGAGGACGGTATTCTTCAAGGCTATTTTGAACTTCTCCACATCCCCTATTCCACATGCAATGTGCTTGTTGAGGCCATGACCTTCAACAAATTCACACTTAACCAATATTTGAAAGGTTTCGGTGTGAGAATCGCAGAATCCGTACTTATCCGTGAGGGTCAGCCCTACACAGCTACTCAGATAGTGGATGCAGTTGGACTCCCATGTTTTGTTAAGCCCAATGGTGGCGGCAGCAGTTTTGGAGTGACTAAATGCCTCACATCAGAGGATATCCCCGGAGCCATAGATAAAGCATTTACAGAATGGCCAGAAGTGCTAATAGAAAGCGAGCTGAAGGGAATGGAAATAGCCAATGGCGCATTTAAGACAAAATCAGGCGGCATGTGTGTGCTTCCGATCACCGAAGTGGTCAGCCACAACGAGTTTTTTGACTACGATGCTAAATACAACGGCCAGGTAGAGGAAATCACTCCCGCCCGTCTGAGCGCTGAGACCACACGCCGTGTCCAAAGCCTGTCGTCGAAAATATATGATCTGTTAGGTGCTTCTGGCATCATCCGGATGGATTATATCATATCAAAACAGACGGACACATCAGGGAAAGAAATCGACGTAATCAACCTATTGGAGATAAACACCACCCCAGGTATGACTCCGACATCATTCATTCCCCAGCAAGTGGCCGCTGCCGGTCTGGACATGACTGATGTGCTGACAGCTGTCATAGAAGACAAGCTGAATGTAGTTTAGTTCTTAGTTTTTAGCAAAATTTTCACCTATGGACATACACGAATTTGACGACATACGTCCTTATTTGCCTGAAGAGCTTCCTGCTGTTTTCAGCAGGCTACTCTCAGATGATGGCTTTTGCGAAGCTGTTCAATATGTATATAAGGACATACCATTGGAACAGATATCCGAAATGATGCAAAGCTGCAAAACCAATGAGGAATTTCAGAAGCGTCTGGTATATCCGGTCTTGATGGAGCTGCTGAAGCAAGCCAGTCTTGGGATGAGCAGCAATTTCGGCACGCTCAGCCCCCAGAAGAGCTACACATTTGTGACAAATCACCGCGACATCGTGTTAGACTCCGCCTTTTTGGATTGCAATTTGATAGACAACGGTTTCGTCACCGCTGAGATAGCCATAGGCGACAATCTGCTGATTCGTCCCTGGATCAAAGATTTGGTGCGTGTCAACAAATCGTTTATCGTACAGCGGTCTCTGAACATGCGTCAGATGTTGTTGGCCTCTTCAAAGATGTCGCGTTATATGCACTTCACCATCAACGAGAAACACAATAACATCTGGATTGCCCAACGTGAAGGGCGAGCAAAAAATTCTGATGATCGTACCCAGGAAAGTGTATTGAAAATGATGTCGATGGGCGGTGACTTACGTCATCTTCACATTGTTCCCTTAGCCATCAGTTACGAGTATGATCCCTGCGATTATCTGAAAGCCGAGGAATTTCAGCACAAACGCGACATTCCCGGATTTAAGAAAAGCCAGTCTGACGATTTAAAGAACATGCGTACCGGCATATTTGGCTATAAAGGACATATCCACTATCAGTCCGCTCCCTGCATCGACGATTGGCTGAGTACCCTCCCTCCCGATCTTCCAAAGAGCGAGTATTTCCGAATGGTGGCAAACCATATAGATCAAGAGATTCACCTCAATTACCGCTTGTATCCATGTAATTACATTGCGCTTGACCTTCTTTCTGGAAATGATGACCAACGTAACAATTACAGCAATTCGGACAAGCAGGCATTTATGGATTATCTGTCGGGACAACTCTCCAAAATAAGCATTGAGCATCCAGACATGAATTATCTTCGCGAATGTATCCTGACAATGTATGCGAACCCCGCCATCAACCATCTGAAAGCCATCTCGAAGGAAGCCGAGTTAATTTAAAGATTTAATTATGTAAGATGTATGATTTATGCAAGTTGTTCGGATTTTAAAAAGGGAGTTAACGAGCCTGAGTCTCGTGGACGATAGTTTTTGCCAATGACAAATCGATATTAGAATCACTCAAAAATAAACAGAACTTTATAATTATCAACATTTTCTAATACTTGCGATAGTTGAATAAGATAATTTTTCCTAACTTATTTTTTCACTATTACTAAAATAACAGATGAGAAAGATTAGGAAACACTTTGTGATAAACATACTATTCGCTGTGGTATTATTATCCGGCCAGTCAAGCTGTTCCGATGATGACACCTCCGGCTCTTATCCATCCATGAAAACAGAGCTTGCTGAGGCATTCACCGGTTCAGACAAAACTGTAAAATCCATACAGTTTGATGATGGCCGTTCATACAATTTAAGCCAGTCGATAAGCAGTAGTACCGCCGACACCCTTTTGCGGTGCATCTGTTCCTACACCTACAATGAAGACACCCATCATTTAACAGTTTATTCTCTCGGCGTAGTAACTTCCAATTATCCAACAGTATCCGACAGCATTCCTACCGGCCAGCCAGGCAACTATAAGCTCATCAGCAGCTGGTGCAGCAGCCGTTACATCAACGCCTATATCAGTTATCAGACGACAGATCAAGGTAAACACTCTTTTTACTTTGTTGAAGACAGCCTAAAAACCTATCCTGACGGCAGCCGCACCGCTTATGTCAGCTTTTTCCATGAGCAGCCACCGAAAGATCCGGAATCATACACAAAAAAAATATATGTAAGCCTGCCAACATACTATTATCAAAGCAAAGCCGACACAGTCCATCTAAGCATCGGCGGAAAAGTTGTGACAGCGTTACTTTTTTAAGTAATCGGGTGAGGAAAAACAGCCTCGTTTTTAATGAAGACAAGAAGTCAAGAAGACAAAAAAACAAGACGGCACCCATTTTGACTGCATTTCTCAGGCAGCAGCCAAATGAACCAAGTTATATTTTACGTTTCACAAGATTCCCAGAATCAGTCTTTGGGGTGAAGTTATTTTTTCATTTTCATTGATTTGTTTGGAGTGAATGTTGAATTATGAATAAAAATTCGTATCTTTGCATAATTTTAGCGTTCGAGTCAATTAAGTCAATCAGGAAAAATTGAAGAAGTCAGATTCTCCTACATGACCTTAATACCGAGCCAAACTCACTAAATCCAAGCTAAAGATTCATGTCAGCAAATAGTAAGGGTCTCCTTCCCCGCTTCTCATTTGAAGTGTTGCCCCCTTTGAAAGGTACGGGCACGGAATCCCTCTTCCGAACCATCGACACCTTAAAAGCTTTCAATCCTGCTCATATTAACATCACAACTCACAGGAGTGAATACGTGTATGAAGAGCAGGAGGACGGCAGTTTCACCCGCAAACGTCTGCGTCGCCGTCCAGGAACCATCGCCGTCGCAAGCGCCATCATGAGCAAATACGATATCAAGGTAATTCCCCATGTGGTTTGCAGCGGTTTCACAAAAGAAGACACGGAGTATATGCTTCTCGACCTTCAGTTTCTGGGCATCCACGAAGTATTAGCCCTTCGTGGCGACAAAGCCAAAGACGAGCCTCGTTTCCAAGCAGTCCGCGGAGGTCACAGTCACACGACCGACCTGCTACGTCAGATAAACTCCTTCAATAGCGGCACATTTATCGACGGCACTCCAATCAAGCACGTTGGTGAGCCATTCACGTTTGGCGTAGCCTGCTATCCAGAAAAACATGAAGAATCGCCCAATCCCGACAGCGACCTCCGTTATCTGAAGAAAAAGCAAGAATTAGGAGCTCAATATGCTATATGTCAGATGTTTTTCGACAATAAAAAGTATTTCAGCTTCGTTGATCGTGCACGTAAATCAGGCATCACCATTCCCCTGATACCCGCCCTGAAACCAATGGCAAAGCTGAGTCAGATAACCCAAGTGCCTAAAACGTTCCATCTTGACATCCCCAAAGAGCTAGCCGATGAAGCAGCACTATGCAAGAGCGATGAAGACGTGAAACGACTTGGGATAGAATGGGGCATAAATCAATGTAGAGAATTAATAGACTATGGTGTACCAGGTATCCATTTCTACACCATGTCAGCCGTTGACAGCATCCGTCAGATAGCAGAACGAATCTGGTAACCAGCAAACCCATCGAAGATGAAATTCTCAGAGATAATAGGTCAGGAAGCCATCATCAACCGTCTGAAAGAGGCGGTAGAATTAGGCAAAATCCCCCATGCCGTCATGTTCACAGGCATAGAAGGATGCGGCTTAATGCCCCTTGCGATTGCTTTCGCCCAATATCTGCTCTGCCAAGGTCCACCTCCATCTGAACCCGATCCGATGGGTCTGTTCGGATTTGACGATCCGGTTGAATCCACTCCTCCAGAACGACCATGCCTGAAATGCCGTTCGTGTTTGATGGCTCAAAAACTTCAGCATCCCGACCTTCATTTCATGTTTCCGATATACAAAAAATATGGAACAGCGAAACCGACCTACTGTTATGATTTCATAGATGAATGGCACAATCTCCTGATTGACAATCCCTATTTCACCTACGACGAATGGATGGATGCCATCGGAGCAGAGAATCAACAGCTTTTGATATACGAGTCGGAAAGCGATGAGATATTCCATAAGCTGTCGTTGGTATCGAGTCAGGGCGGTTTTAAAATCTGCATAGTGTGGCTTCCAGAAAAGATGAATGAAACCTGTGCGAACAAAATGCTGAAACTGATAGAGGAGCCGCCATCGAACACCATTTTCATCATGGCAAGTGAACATCCCGAGCAACTGCTCCAAACCATCCGCAGCCGTGTTCAGACGATAGCCGTTCCTCCTATACCAGAAAACGCCATCTCGAATGAGCTTACGACTCATTATGGCTTGATGGAAGAAATGGCAAGGTCAATAGCCCACAGTTCGCAGGGAAGTCTGTCATCAGCATTAAAAGCCATCAAAGACGACAGTGACGAGCGTCTGTATTTCGACTTATTCGTTCAGATCATGCGTCAAAGCTATATGCGTAAAGTCCGTGAGATGAAGAAGTGGAGCGAAGACTTGGCAGGTCTGGGCCGTGAGCGCATAAAGCATTTTCTGAGTTATTGTCAGCGAATGGTCCGTGAGAACTTCATTTATAACTTCCATAACGCATCACTGAATTACATGCGTGAGCAGGAATCATCATTCGCCGTGAAGTTCGCTCCTTTCATAAATGAGAACAACGTGATAGGGATTATGAACGAACTGTCACTATGCGAACGGGACGTGGCACAAAATGCCAATGCAAAAATCGTTTTTTTTGACTTCGCTTTAAAACTGACAGTACTAATTAAAAACAGATGAAAAATATTTACGATTTAACTATTTACAATTTACGATTTATTTTTACCTTTTATTATTATCTAATTCAATAGCAAGATTATAACAACGAAATAACAATCCAATTAAAACGAAGCAATATAATGTCAGATCAATTGAACAAAACGAAAGATAAAATGGTGGAAAGTCCCTACTGCTGCGGAACGGGCTCAAAGATACAACTTGTACGTCAGAGCTGCAATCCCCATACCGACAAGCTGAACTCATACGACTGGCTTGCTGACATGCCCGACAATGCTTTAGCAGAGGAGATGGTTGAAGTGCAATTCAAACCTCCACGTAAAGGCTATTATATCAACAGCAATCATCTTGACCTTCACAAAGGCGATATCGTAGCCGTTGAGGCAAATCCTGGTCATGACATCGGCACAGTGACGATGACAGGCCGTCTAGTCCCCCTTCAGATGAAGAAAGCCAACTTGAAACCCAACGTAGAGTTCAAGCGGATATACCGTAAGGCAAGAACTGTTGACATCGACAAATACAAAGAGTCGAAAGCCCATGAGCACGACACAATGATTGAGTCTCGTCAGATAGCGAAAGACCTCGGTCTTCAGATGAAGATCGGCGACGTAGAATATCAGGGCGACGGCAATAAAGCCATCTTCTATTACATCGCAGATGAACGCGTTGACTTCCGTCAGCTTATCAAGGTTCTGGCCGAGCGCTTCCGCGTTCGTATAGAGATGAAACAAATCGGTGCCCGTCAGGAGGCAGGGCGAATCGGTGGAATTGGTCCGTGCGGCCGCGAATTGTGCTGTGCCACATGGATGACGAGTTTCATAAGTGTATCTACAAGTGCCGCCCGTTTTCAAGACCTTTCTCTAAATCCCCAGAAGCTTGCGGGACAGTGTGCTAAACTGAAATGCTGTCTGAACTACGAAGTTGACCAATATGTTGAGGCCTTGAAACGCCTTCCTTCCCGTGAAATTACCCTTCAGACCGTTGACAACGAATACTTCTTCTTCAAGGCAGACATCTTAGCTCATACAATCACCTACTCAACCGATAAACATATTCTGGTAAACGAATGTACAATAAGTTCGCGTCGAGCCTTTGATATAATCGAGATGAACCGCTCAGGAAAGAAACCCACAGAGCTGAGTGAAACCGGTCCTGTCCAGGTGGAGTCGAAAGATATTCTTGACCAGGATACTATCACCCGTTTTGACAAAAATAAAAAGAAAAAAAAGAAGAGCACCAACATTGTCCCTCACGACCCACAAGCCCAGGTTCAGCAACAAGATGAACGTCGTCAGCAAAAAATTTCCCACAAGGCCCAGAATCTGAGTCAGGAAGCAAAGAAACCGCAGAATAAGCCCCGTGGTAACCGTCACAAGCCAAACAACGTGCGTAACAGCACGAATAATTCATAATTCAAGTTTCAGAAGTAAAAAAGGAAGCCGAGTTAATTTAAAGATTTAATTATGTAAGATGAAAGATTTATGCAAGTGGTTCGGAATTTAAAATGGGAGTTAACGAGCCTGCGGCTCGTGGAGATTTGAACATCCTTTTTATTCTTACAGGAATTTATGGAATTATTTAAGTGATTATATTTTCGTGATGGGAAGACAAATAAAGGATGAGGCATGATGGGAGGATACACAGAAAGTAATTCCAGATAAGAGATTGAGTTGAATAAGTACCGATGAACAGGAAGTTATTTATTTATCTGTTGATAACGATGATGCATGTGGTTATATGGACTTCATGCAATGGTTGTTTTGACGGTTTCGGTACAGATTATTCAACAGTGAAGATAGACTCTGCCTCCGGAGTGGTTTATGACCATTTTATCGCCTTAGATGACCGCGGCTGGAAAAAGTCGGACAGTGTTGTATTTGATTTGCCATTGTTTGAGCGTGATGTAGATTTAGACGTGACAATCTCTGTTCGCCATACAAACCGTTACCCCTATCAGAATCTGGAGCTTATAGCATTTTTGGCTGAGTTGGACACGACTAATATCATCAACAGCCTGCCAATCCGTCAGAACGATGAGCGCATTGACTCCCTTCTACACCGTCAGGACTCCCTAAGCCAAGAGATGGAGCGCACCGAACAGCTACTGGCAGAACGCAAGGCTCGTCTCGATTCTTTGGGAATATCCATTTCCGATACTCTGAAAAGCCCAACAGGCAAGACTCAAGCAACAGAATCCCAACCAGATACGACAAAACCAGACACAACGAAGCATTCCACCACACAAAAGGAAATTCCCCAGGACCGTCAGGTGTCTGACACAGCAAGCACATCTGATACTGGCAAACAGAAATCCACAAATCCTAAAAAGAAATCGAGTAAGAAGATTGGCAAAAAAGAACAAACTAGTGACGAGTCATCAGGTAGAAAATCATCCGCTTCACGAAAGAATCTAACCCATGTGATTAAATTCACATTGTTCAACAGCAATGACCGTAAGAAAGGAACAGGCATGATGTTTGTTGAGACAGATGCTGAATGCGGCACAATCCATCTTAAAGCCAACACACGTTATAAGATATTTGTTAGCCACAAAATGGCAGACAGCCGTCTGAAAGGGCTGTCCGACATTGGTATCACGCTGACAGGCTGCAAGAAACAGCCGACAGACAAGATGGGCACAAAGTGGTGGGAAAAGCAGAAAGAAGAGAAATGAATTTATAAGAGAATTGAGACAGAGAAGCAACATATTTGTTCATATTATCGCCATCACAGTAATCGTGATATGGGGTTCAACATTTATTTTCACCAAACTGCTGCTGTTGAACGGGATGACGTCCGCCATGATATTCACCCTCCGTTTTATCATCGCCTACGTTATCCTGCTCGCTTATTCCCTGCTTAAATGGTGGAAGACAAAAGCAAAACATCGGCAACAGTCTTTATCCAGTAATTCCATCCGTTGGCAGTCCTCCTCGTTCAAGGATGAGCTGACATTCATTGTATTAGGAGTCACTGGCGGTTCACTTTATTTTCTGGCAGAGAACTCCGCCATGCACTACACAACCGCCACTAACGACTCGTTGATTGTATGCTCCTGTCCTTTGTTCACCACCCTCCTCGCAGCCCTTTTCATGAAGTCGGAGCGGATTGGCATACGTCAGCTTACCGGCTCAATGATAGCCTTATGCGGCATGGCTATTGTCGTCTTGAACGGACAATTCGTGTTGCACGTATCTCCAAAAGGTGACTTGCTGGCATTCATTGCTTGCCTGTGTTGGGCTGCATATTCATTCATCATGATACCCATAAGCAAAAGATACAGCTCTTTATTTATTACCCGCCGCGTGTTTTTCTACGGCATCCTGACGATGATACCTTATTATTTATATCGTCCTGAGCCTATTCCCTGGCAAGAACTGATAAAGGACGAAGTACTTTTTAATCTGCTGTATTTAGGTCTAGTCGCATCAACTGGTTGTTTTCTGACTTGGACATGGGTGATGAAGCGATTAGGCGTTGTGACGGCAACCAATTATGTATATCTTAACCCACTAGCCACAATCTTGTTCGCCTGGTGGCTGTTAAGTGAACAAGTGACACCATGGTTATTGATAGGCACTGCATTCTTGCTGTTTGGTCTTTATCAGTTGAACCGTCATAAAAAAGTGGCAAAGGGGGGGTAAATTGCAATTAATTCATGAAAAACTTTGTGATGAAAAAAAAAATACCTATCTTTGGGGGATAAATGGATTTGAGAAGACAAGTTTATTTAAGATTTAGGATTTAAGATTTACGATTTTTGATTTAGGATTTACGA
>JAEEGG010006048.1_pt1 | contig 28502 bp, 15 predicted proteins | sample 9134161 | NCBI WGS metagenome assembly JAEEGG01 (sample SAMN16246543, study PRJNA631951) | gut metagenome | biome: gut microbiome; feature: rumen; material: CR-attached | host: Bos | place: Iran: Karaj | collected 2018-10 | reverse complement strand
TCCTACAAATCCTAACCAGATAACCAACCATACTCTTTTCCTTCAACTTAAACTCCTTATCCATCATCTTATCCCACAACACCAAACATCCATCATTATAAACCTCCTCCAAATCCTCATACCTCAAACTCTTAAACTTTCCCATCAATCTCAACAACACATTCTCTCTCTCTCCATCCACCACCTTATTAAAAATAAGGCTACTCACACCCAGAAGTCCACTCTTTTCTTCCTTCAGAGTCAACTTCTCTTCAAAACCACTAACCTTAATTCTTACCACCATACTTTTAAATTTTTAATTATTGCGTAATATTCACGCTGCAAAAGTACAAAGAATATTTTATTCCCGCAAGTTTTTTCTGTGTGTTTTTTACGCAACTGATTACTTTTTCCCCTTTTTTGGTATTATATGATGCCTGACGTTGGGTAAATATAAATTTTAAATCTAAGTTTTATGATGAAAATTACTGTTTATTCGGAGAAAAGTAGTAACTTTGCTTCAGAATCAAAAACGAAGCCCATGATTATCATCGAGTCAAAAAGAAAACCGCTTGAACCGGGTCAGAAAGACAAAAATGGTAAGCCGATTCTTTCGCTGAAGGAAAAGTATCCCGATGCGATGATTATCGACGTGACGAGCAAGGCCCAGGATGAGTTCGTCAAGTTCAGTCCGTTCTATCCCATTGGCGGCATTCCCGTGCCATTCACAGAGGGTGAACATGCCCTGTCGGTGGAAGGCATCTGGCAGGGGTTGAAAGTCTTTGAGGATGCCGATGTCGACGAGACGATGTTCTGGAGGAAGGACATGAAGGGCATGAAGCGTACCACCAGGACCTATGGTCAGTGCCTTGGCCATCGCAAGGGTCTGCATGGCGAGGAACTGCTTGGCTACATTGAAGCTCGCAAACAAATCTACCTACCCTGCTATAAGTGGGCGTTGGAAAACAAACTGCAGAAACTAGTTACCGCCGTGCGCATCATCTCGAAGAACAAGCCTGTGGTGCTGCTTGACTATAACACAAATCCTGACGTGAACAATCCTAAGTCAGCCCTCTCGCATGCCTCGTTGATTAAGGCGTACATCGAAGGGAACTACCCGGAGTAATCTAAACTGTTCCCCCCCCTGTACAACTTACTCCTGTCGTCTACCGTTTAGGGACGGACTTCGTGTCCGTCCGCAAGCGGTAGTAATCGTAGGTCGAATTATTTCGTACGGTTGAAAAGACGCTTTCAGCGTCTGGAATCTTCAAAAAACGCTACCGTCTTTTCAACCGTACGAATTACTTCGCTTATTCCTTAAATTCTCGGATAATAGAATGCCTCACCCCCCAACCCCTCTCCAAGGGGAAGGAGAAGCCTCACCCCCAACCCCTCTCCAAGGGGAGAGGGGAGTATATAGACTTTTCCCTTGTTGACGTATAGAGTTTATATGCGAATGACCCGTGAATGCTCTGCGACGTTCTGCTACGCGGTAGCCGCTCGGATTTTCCGCTTGCTACCAACGGGACGCAAGAAATTCTTTATTCTTCATTCTTCACTTAAAAAGGTCAGAGCAACCGCTCTATCTCCTTGTCGAGGTCGTCGATTTGTGAGGAGCGCTTCTGCAGGGCGTTGTTGCGGTCGATGAGGAAGAACTCGGGGAGCACCTGCACGTTGTAGCGCATGCACGACTCGCCCTCTGCGTCGTAGAGCGACAGCCAGGGCAGGGTCTCTACGGCCTGTTTCCACAGATGCACATCGCTGTCGATAGACACCTGGTAGATTTCGAGGCCTCGGGCGTGGTAGCGGTTGTAGAGTTCGCGCAGCTTCAGTATGCGTGCTCCCGACTCGGGGTTGGCAAAGACGTGGAAGTCGAGCAGCACCACCTGTCCGCGCAGGTCGGAGAGCTTGTGATGGTGGCCCTGCAGGTCGGGCAGCTCCAGGTCGATGATGTCCGACATCACGATGCGGTCCTCGTCGAGCAGCCGCTGCTGGCGTGCTGCCGCTATGCGCTCGTTGGTGATGTCGCGCTCCACCATATTATATAGCTGCATGGCTCGCTCCGACTGCGGGTAGTACTCTTTCCAGCAGGTGGCCACGGCGCGATAGGCTCGGCCGTCGAGGCTGTCGCGCATCTCAAACACGCTGGCGGCGGGCCAGTAGAGGTGGCTGAGCGTCTGCGAGAGGGCGAAGTAGGCGTAGGAGCTCTGTGGCTCGCGGAAGATGTAGTTCAGTATCACGCTGTCCTTATATTGTCGCAACATCGTGGCGAGCGAGTCGACCATCGTCTGGCCCATGAGCGATGCGTTCTGCTCCACCTCGAAGACGCGCTGCTGCAGGCGGCTGTGTGCCTGCGCCAGCTGGCGTATCATCTCGCAGTTGTGCGAGCCCTCCACCTGGTAGTTCTGCGCCATGCCGGGCATCGATGCCTTGATGGTGATGGTCTCGGTGCTGTCGACGGCCACGTTGAGCCACTGGTTGTTCACACGCAGCACATAGAGCTCGGGCCCCGTGGTGGGTGCTGGCTGGCTGAAGCGGAACTGTCCGTCGGCAGCGAGGTGTGCCGAGTCGAGCAGGACGATGCCCGAGAGCGAGCGGTTGTAGAGGTAGAGCGTGGAGTCGGCGGCGCCCTCGATGGTGCCTTCCACGGTGAACGTGTTGCCACGCTGGCAGCTGGCGATGGCCAGTACGGCCAGCAGTAGGAGTGCTATTTTTTTCATGCTATGGTTGTTTCGTCGATTTGCGATGCAAAAGTACGAATAAAAAACGTAAGAGCCAAAAAAAGGGGCGCTTCTTTTTCGCGTGCAGTAGTTGCATGGGGAAGAAGAACATTTTTTTGTTGATTTTTTCGTGAATTTAAGAAAATCCACTATCTTTGCATCGCACTATGGTGTGAGTTGTAGCCGACACCGCCCCTGGTGCATAACTAAACGTTGCAGACACCCCACACATTTTATATAGAAACCCAAAAACGGCTCTTTATGGATACTTCTAACACCCTTCCCCGCCCGCAGCGCCACTATTTGCTGCCAGCGCTATTGTTGTTATTGCTGCTGCCCTTGTCCTCACATGCCGCCGATGGCGATTTCGACACGCCCTCGCTGGCCTTCACCTGGTATCCCAAGGGGCAGGGCTGCATACACCTGAAGCTGATGACCACCAATGCCAACCCGTTTCGAACATTGCATACTGCCACTTACGGTTTGCGCGACAAGGATGGCAACGAGATGCCTGTGTTCTACATTGGCGAGACTAACAGCGACAACGACGGTTATGTCAAATCGTTTTTCTCCAACAATATGGACGACACGTCGTTGTTGTACCTCACCAACGACACCTACTGGAAACCCCTCTGCCTCATCACGGGCGGCGCGGCGCAGGAGCACACCCACGTCCGCAGCGGCAAGGACAATGGCTATGCCGAGCTCGACTGGTACTACCCTGCCAGCCTGGCGGGCAAGATGATGACGTTCTATGTGGAGGCCACGCTCTGGCGGCAAGGTGGTCAGACCGCTTCCTACAAAAGAGACCTGGGCACGATGGAGTTCGACGACATCAACTTCGAGAGCTACGATGCCCTGCCCAGCACCGAGGTGGGCGAAGAGGGGATGCTCAGCATTCCTTTCTCGTGCGACCATGTCATCAAATGGGTGGATGCCTCGTATACCGATGGCAATGGCAAGCGTGTAGACCTGCCCCGACTGACGCTGCCTGATAACAGCTACAACGGCTTCCTGCCCATTCCATCGACAGTGCCCCACTACGACCTGACACTCAATGCCACTGTGGTCACCGGCAAGCCCGCGGAAAGCGATGTGCCCAAGAGCGATTGGCCCAAGGAGAACACCGGCGTGATGACGAAAGTGGTGCGGAAGGGCCCCATGTTGCACTATCCGCGCCTGTTCAAGGCCGAGCTGGTGAGCGACTCGGCATGCAATGCCTCGGTGCACCTGAAGTGGGTGATTACCGACAAAGGATATGACGACGCCCTTGACAGCGACGTGTTTCAGGTGCAACGCTCGCTGACGGGGCGCTTGGAGGACTTCGAGGACCTGGACGGAGTGATGTTCGACAGCAACGACTCCGTCTATGAATACATCGACGACAAGCTCATCAGCGCCCTGACGCCTCAGCTCATCGACCGCCAGATGGGCATCCCCATCGTGCGCTATCGTGTGGTGCGCGGTTCCACCTCGCAGCTGTGGGGCATGGACAAGAACCCCACGGTGGCCTATGCCATGCCCCGCATCTACCCCCTGCAGCTGCCGAGGCCCAAGAACGTGAAGGCGGTGTGGGCCGACGAAGACAACCGCGAGGTCAGCCTTAAGTGGGACTATGAGCTGAGCAACAAGGCCTACGAGGAGTCGTGGGATGATTCCTTTGGCTCCTTCGTTTGGGACAGCCGAGCCGAGATGACCGCCCGGGTGATGATGTACAACCGCGAGGGGCTGCTGATAGACAGTCTGGTGCATGTGCTCACCGATGCCGAGCGCACCCAACGGCAGGTGGCGCTGACGCTGAACCGCTCGTGCGTCAGCTACGACATCAGCCTCAGCGTCGACGCGAAGGACTCGCCCATCGGCCATGCCACCGGCGACCTGCTTGTCAACATCAAGTCCCAGAACGACTGGGACCAGTTCGCAGACCGCGTCAACAATGGCGAGACCAAGCTCAACGCCATATTCAGCAATTACTACCCTATCATCGGGAAAATATCGCAGACGTTAGGCACCCTGGAGAACCCCTTCCGCGGCATCATCTTAGGATACGGACACTTGCTCAGGATGGACCTCATCACATCAGAGAGCTACGCAGCACCCATACGATGCATGGCCGACGGAGCAGTGGTCTCCGACCTGACCATCAACGGCAGAATAACCACCCAAAACAAATTTTGTGCTGGAGTGGTGGGAAAGGTCGCCGATGGCTCCGTATTCGTGGAGAACTGCTCAGTGCAAGTGGTCATCGACAGCAGCATCAATGGCGACGGCTCACACGGTGGAATAGCAAGCTTGCTCAATGGCGACAACAGCATCTTCATCACCAACTGCATATTTGGAGGCTCCATCTATGGAAGCAGAACAAGCGACTGCGGCGGACTGGTGGGATTTGTGCGCAAGACCTCCTTCGCCCTGCTCGACCGATGCTACTTTGCGCCGATGCAGTTCTATCTTTCTGAGCCGGGGTGTGCCACGTTGGCACGCTCGAATGCATCCGGCCTCAACCTCGCCCTGCGCGACGCCTACTACAAAAAGCCCATGGGACTGGTGCAAGGTGTGCAGGCCAACGCGGTGCCCAAGGAATGGGAGTGGACATATGACGACAGCCCTGTGTCTCGCTTGGTAGCAGGTTTCTCGAAACCACAAGTACATCGCGAAGTGAAGGCGCAGCTGCCCACTGGCAAGTTCTACTACGAGAACATCGGAAAGATAGCCCCGCAGTCGCTCACGGCGCAGCCCCTGCAATGCTCGGTGCTGCTGTCGTGGCAGACCGCCGACGACAACCCCGTAGACTACTTCGTGGTGAAGCGGCGCGACATCGCCCACGCTGCCAACGACTGGAGGGTGATAGCCTCGCACATCGTGGAGATGAGCTACGAAGACAAGACTACATCACCCGTGCACGACTATGAGTATCAGGTGCTGTCGGCCAACGACTGCGAGGGCCTGAGCTTCGACAGCACACGCGTGGTGACCGGCGCTTGCATCCAGACGGGCACCGTGGAGGGCTACTTGCGATTCCCCGACGGCTCAGGCATAGCCGGAGAACGCATCAACATCACCTCGCTCGACGATGCCCACAGCATACAAGTGCAGGTCCTCACCGACGAGAGCGGATACTTCCGCAAGGAGGGGCTGCCCTACTACGGCCCCAACAAGTCGGGGGCCTATCAGGTGGCGCCGGGCCTCAAAGGCTTCTCGGCCGTGCAGCCCATCACCTTTGGCACCGAGCCGGGCGGCAACCTCGTGAGCAACGTGGTGTTCACCGTCGACAAAGGTGTGAAGTTCTCAGGCTTCGTGCAATACAATGGCACCAGCATCCCCGTGCAGGGCGTGTCGTTCCTGGTGGATGGCTACGAGGTGCACAATGCGGCAGGACCCATCGTGAGCGACCATGAGGGGCACTTCGCCTTCCACATGCTGCAAGGCACCAACCACTCCATACAGGCCGTGAAAGACGGCCATGTGTTCTACCGCAACGGATATTACTACGAAGACGAGAACAGCGATGAAATCGAAAGCTACTGGACTACCGACAAGGCGGGCATCTACTTCTACGACGACACCCGCGTGAAACTCATCGGACGCGTCGCCGGAGGCAAAGACCAGGGCGAGCTGCCACTCGACAACTCGCTCAGTCGCAACAATCTGGGCGACAACTTGCAGATGGTGCTCACCCTGGAGGGCGACAAGAGCTCGCGACTGGTGTGGGACATACAGAACAGCGACAAGAAGGAGCGCGACGAGGTGTTCACACACAACGCCCACGACAAGAAGCACAACTACCAGACGCGTGTGCACACCACCATCAACCGCATGGTTGTCAGCCCCGACCCCTTCACGGGCGAATACCAGGTGATGCTGCCCCCCGTGAAATGGAAGATTCAGCAAATCACCGCCCAGGGCTATGCCACGCTGTTCCAGGATGGCAAGACGGGCGACGTCATCGACCTCACCGACTCGCTCACGCTCCACACCGATGTGCTGCAAGGCAATTGGAAGAACGCCAACGGCGATGCCGTCAACAAAGTGGAGGTGAAGTATCACGCACAGTACAACCGCATCTACCACTCGCCGGTCATCATCGACTACAGGCAGATAGGATTCGAAAACTTCGACTACTTTGGCGACCACTACTACAACGCCCGCAACCTGAAGGGAGACAACGAGAAGGTGCCGCTGTGCTATGCCGTGAAGAAACCCAACTGGCCAGCCAACAGGAGCGACTCGCTGGAGACGCGCTACACCTTCGGGCATCCCGTGTTCGACACCACCCACCCCTATCCCGTGAAGATTTCGGCCATAGAGAAATACTACTACAACAACGACACGAAGAGCGAAATCATCGACATCGTCAGGCTGAAGGGCGGCGTGGTCACCGTGCAGAACGGCATGGTGAGCAGCACCCATCGCCAGGTGGTGCCCCTCGACAGCGTGGGCGAAGCCACCTATATGCTGGAGGCCGCGCAGACACCCTATCTGCTCACGGGCGAGAAGGCCCTGCGCACCGTCACCATGACGCTCGAGATGGACGGCACACACTACGAGGCGGAGCCTCTGCGCGCCTACGTGCTCAATGTCCACGTCATGCAGGGAGCCAAAGACGTGCTCAGCATGGACAAGCCACAGCTCATCGACATCCTGCGCGACCCGCCAGGCGGCAGCTCGTCGGCCAAGCTCACCAAAGGCTCCACACTGAAGTACACCTACACCATCGACTGGTCGGTGAAGGGCGGCATCACCCTCGACTGGCAGATGGGCCCCACGCAGAGCATGTTCACAGGTGTGTTCGTTGGTGTGGGCTCTGGGGCGACGGCGGGATTCATCCAAGGGGCCAATTCTGAATATTCCTTCAATTTCGGGTTGGTGTTCTCCGGTTCGGGAAAGGTAGGGTGGTCCTACACCATGACCACGGGTGCCGACATCTCCACCAGCAATGCCCCGACCATGGTGGGTGCCGATGCCGACGTCTACATTGGCACGGTGACCAACTTCACCATGAAGCCTGCCACGGCCATACGCGCCATTCCCGAAAGCATGTGGCTGACGCTGCAAGGCGAGAAGAAGGCCGGGCGGATGGTGGAGATAGCCGCGGGCACCGACGAGAGCGGCAACAAATACCATCTGGTGCGCGACGAGGGACTCACCCTTGGACCCAAGCTCAAGTCCACCTTCGCACATTCGCAGCTCTACCTCACCAGCCAGCTCCTGCCCAACCTGGCCGAGCAATGCAGATCACTCATGTTCACAGGCACTGAGGCCGAGGCCAGAGACAAGGCCAACACCACGGGCAAGCCCGTCTACTACTCGCTGCTGGATAAGGATGACGACCTGTTTGCAACGATGAACGTCGACGGGAACAACAACTACATCTACAACTCCACCGCGCCAGGCAAACGGAACAGCAATGCCAAGAACTATCTCATCGTGCTGCCCGACAACTACACCGACACGGGCGAAGACCTGGTGCGAAACTTCAACGAGAGCATGCTCGAATGGATGAACATAATTCGTACCAACGAGCAAGAGAAACTCACCGCCACCGAGAAGGTGAAGAATTTCGACATCGATGGTGGCGCACCATTGAGCTACAGCGAGGATTTCGCCAGCGACTACTCCACCTCGTCGGTGTTCAAGCATCCCTTCTCGAGCAGTAACGACAGCAAGCTGCTCGCCGACGGCATTGAACTGCTCACCAAGTATTTCAAAGGAGTGTTCAAGCATGGTGGTGGCGGTACAAAGGTGACTGCAACTGAAGAAGATGACAGCGGAAACGCAAGCCCCTTCGAGTTCAATACCACATGGGGACTGATGTCCAACAAGTGGTCTATCACGCCCGTGGCCGAATATAATGTCAACCAGCCCTATAGCTCTGATCGCAAATTCAACCGCAAGGAGAGCTTCACCATCAGCATGGACAGGAAGAGCCACCTCGACGTGGATGTCTATCGTGTGAAGACCGACGTGGACAAGGTGGCCCACGACAGCAATGGCGACCGCGACGTCTTTGTGAATGTGGATTTCAAGAACCTGACCGATGAAGTGGCGAAGAAGGTGAAGCACGAGGCTTACGCGGGGACGGGCAAGGTGGACGACAGCGACCTGTCGTATGCACGCAGCTTTGTCTACCGCACACGGGGCGGTGCCACATGCCGTCCGTGGGAGGGAGAGCGCGTCACCCAGTTCTACAACCCTGGCACCGTGCTCGACGAGCGCACCAAGAAGATTGAGAATCCCGTCGTCATGCTCGACAAGCAGAGCATCAGCGGCGTGCCCTACGGCGAGCCGGCTCGCTTCAAGATCTACCTCACCAACGAGAGCGAGCAGCCCGAGGCCGTATACCCCTTCTTCGGCCTCTATCAGGTGGAGCTAAGCAACCCCAAGGGTGCCAAGATGGTGGTCGACGGCGTGCCCCTCACTGGCGACGCTCGCACCATCGAGGTGAAGCCGGGCATCATCACCGAGAAGACACTCGAGGTCTATCCCAGCGAGGACTTCGACTACGAGAACCTGCAGATAGGTCTCGTGTCTATCAACGACCCCGCCACCAAGATGCTGGCACAGTTCTCAGTGCACTATCTGCAGACGGCCGGCAACGTGGAGATTGCCTCGCCTGGCGACAAATGGATTATGAACACCGACGCACCCTACGACGAGGCGCGCGGCTGGCGCATGCCCGTGGTCATCAGCGGCTTCAACAAGACGCAGAAGAACTTCGACCACATCGAGTTCCAGTACAAGGAGTCTACACGAGGCGACGACTACTGGACCAACCTCTGCGCCTTCTATGCCGACAGCACCATCTATCGCGCCGCCTCGGGCACGAAAGCCATGATTCCCGAAAACGGAAACATCATCACCGACTTCTTTGGCGACGGCACCGTGATAGAGAAAGCCTACGACCTGCGCGCCGTGCTCTTCTGCCGCAATGGCAACGGATTCCTCACCAACTCATCGAAGGTGCTCAGCGGCGTGAAGGACACACGGCGGCCACAGCTCTTTGGAACACCCGACCCCAAGGATGGCATCCTCAACGCCGACGACAACATCATCTTCAACTTTGCGGAGAACATTGAGCATAACTACCTGCAAGCCACCACCAACTTCGAGGTGAAGGGCGAGACCAACGAGACGGCCGTCCAAGAGGCTCCCTCGCTGCTCTTCAGCGGAACGGGCTACGCACAGAGCGATGCCCGCCGCAACTTTACCGACAAGAACATCACCGTGGAAGTGATGATTCTGCCCGACGACACCATCTGCGACATGCCCATCTTCAGCCACGGCAGCGACGGCAAGCAGTTGCAGCTGTGGATGACGGCCGACAAGCGCTTGCGCGCCGTGGTCGACGACAGGATGGTGGAGACCACCAAGCCCATCAACACCAAGGGCTTTGAGCGGGTGGCGATGGTGCTCAACAAAGAGCTGAAGACCCTCTCCATCCTCACCGACACCGTGGCGGCCACGCTCAGCGACGTGACCTACACCGGCTATGGCTCACTCATCTTCGGCTCCACCAGCCAGCCCGATGTCAGCAAGCGCAGCTTCTTCAAGGGGCGCATGCTGCAAGGGCGTGTGTGGAACAGGCCGATGGACCTGACGCTGCTCAACAGCTATGGCAACCAGCTGCTGACGGGCTACGAGATGGGACTCACCGACTATTATCCCATGAACGAGGGCAGCGGCACCTATGCCACCGACCAGGCACAGGGAGGCGCCCACCTGAAGCTGGAGGGCGCCACATGGGCACAGCCCAGGGCCATGTCGCTGCGCGTGGACTGGGATGCACCTCGCGACGTGAAGGGCCTGAAGCTGAAGGAGCGATTCTTCCAGCGCACACCGGAGCAGGACTATACGCTGATGTTCTGGTTCAAGACCAACGCCAAGGGCCGCGGTGCACTGCTGAGCAATGGCTCGGGGCGCGCTACCGACCGTGAGGCTAAACACAAATTCTTCATCGGCTTCGAGGCCGACACGCTGAAATACCGCTCCAACGGCATGGAGCAGGCACTCGGCACCACCTTCAGCGACGACGCCTGGCACCACTACGCCATGACCGTGAACCGCGCACAGCAGGTGGCCAACATCTACGTTGACAATCTGCTCAGGGCATCGTTCAGCACCGAGAAGCTGGGCGGCATGGTGGGCACCGACTTCTATCTGGGCAACATGGTGTGGTACGAAGAGGGTGCCGACAACGACGTGATGCACCAGCAGAACGCCCTTAGCGGCAATGTGGACGGCATAGCCCTCTTTGAGCAGGCACTGCCCACCGCGCTCATCCAACGCTACAGCACCAAGGCGCTGGGAGGCTCGGAGAAGGGACTCATCACCTATCTCGACTTCAACCGCCAGGAGCGGCAGAAGAATGGCGACATCGCCCTGAAGCCCTTCGTGCTGAACCAGAAGGTGCACTACGACCTCGATGGGAAACCCACCAACGAGCGCGACACCGTGTTCGTAGACTCGCCCGACGTCATCATGGCTCATGTAGACCAGCACATCGGCGCACCGATACAGGCCTATCAGGAGCTGCGCAACTTGAACTTCAGCTACGTGGGCCGCGACAACCAGCTGCTGGTGAACATCGACGAGCTGGACAGCCGCGTGAACAAGCGCACCATCTACGTCACCGTGGCCGACATCCCCGACCTGAACGGCAACTTCATGGCGTCGCCAGCCACCGTGGCCGTCTTCGTCGACCGTAACCCGCTGCGCTGGGACAAGAAGAACGTGGTGGTCGACGATGCCCGCTACGGACAAGCCAGCACCTTCAGCGTGAACGTCGTCAACCACAGCGGCGCCAGCCACACCTACACCATCAGAGCATTGCCACGATGGCTCAGTGTCGACGTGCCACAGGATGTCATCAGTGCGAAGGGCGAGGCGACGCTACGCTTCACCGTGAGCAAGGATGCCAACGTGGGCACCTACGATGAAATCATTTACCTCACCGACGAGAACGGGCTCTCCGAGCCGCTGCCCATCAGCGTGAGGGTATATGACGATGCCCCCCGCTGGGCGGTTGACGACTCCATGCACAATTACTCGATGAACATCGTGGCTCGCGTGCAAATAAAAGATGACATCATCACCGACAGCAAAGACATCGTGGGCGTCTTCGACGTGAGCGAGCGCTGCATGGGCACAGGCCGTGTGGACTACGACGCCGTGCGCGCCGAGAGCCTCGTCTTCCTCACCGTCTACGACAGCCTCGCCGTGGAGAAGTCACTCAACTTCAAGCTCTGGCACAACGAGACAGGCAAGGTGCTGGCGCTGACACCCTCGACCACCATCAAATTCAAGCCCAACGGCTTCGAAGGCACCGCCAAGGAACCCGTAGTGCTGAGGGCCGACGACGAATACATACAGCAGTTTGAATTGGCGAAGGGGTGGAACTGGATTTCGTTCAACGTCTACAACAACGACTTCCGCAACATCCAGGAGATACTCAACAAATACGACTGGCAAGAGGGCGACATGCTCACCGACGAGGCCAACAACCTGGCGCTGCGCTTCGAGGACGGCCAGTGGATAAGCAACATGGGCGCGAAGCTCAACTCGGTGATGGTGACTCCCGCCAGCAGCTACCGCATCAAGGTGGGGCGTCCTGTCCACTTCGAGCTGATGGGCTTCTGTCTGCGACAGCCCATCTATCGCACCATTACTGTGAAGAACGAGTGGAACAGCATCGGCTACACACCAATGATGAACCTGCCCATCGCCACCGCCCTGGCCGACTATCTCGACGAGGCTACCGACGGCGACGTGGTGAAGAGCCGCACGGAGTTTGCCATCTTCACCGAGGGTGCCAACGGCACGCGCCAGTGGAAGGGCAACCTGCGCTATATGAGGCCCGGCGAGGGATATATGCTCTATCGTCAGAAGGCCACCACCGTCACCTTCGAGTATCCCTTCTTCGAGCCCGGCTCCGTCTTCTTCGAGAGCAGCGACGGCACCGCCTCTGCTCCCGCTGTCAGCGCCTACGCCAGCACCATGACGCTGGCGGCAGCCGTGGAGGGCGTGGAGCTTGTGGACGGCGACCGCCTCGTGGCCCTGAGCGACGGCGAGGTGCGCGGCGAGGCCACCGCCATCGACTCGGTGTTCTACGTCAGCATCAGTGGCGATGCCACCACCCGCGACACCGCCCTGTCGTTTGCCATCGAGCGCGACGGCGACATCATCGCCACCACCGGCGAGACGCTCGCCTTCCGCGCCGACGCACTCAGCGGCACGCCCACCCTGCCCACGATGATTAGCTTCGTGCCCACCGCCCAGCCTCAGCCGGGCTGGTACACCCTGCAGGGCGTCAAGCTGGGCCAGCGGCCCACCACCAGTGGCGTATATATATATAATGGTAGGAAGCGAGTGGTCAATACTCCGCAGTCGCACAACAACTAATCTCTCCCCCCAACCCCCAAACGACCAAACGACCAATCCCCCAAACGACCAATCCCCCAAACGACCAAACGTCCAATCCCCCAAACGACCAAACGACCAATCCCCCAAACGACCAAACAATGAAGCCAATAACAAAATCACTGGTGTTCGCAGCATTCCTCACCCTGGCGTGGGGCTGCTCTTCGAGCGATGGCGATGAGGACACGAAGCCCACCCCTGCGCTCTTCACCGCGCCTTTCTCTGCCACGCCGTCAGCCCCCGAATGGCACATCGACTGGTCGTGGCACGACGCCGCCCCCTCATGGCAGGTCCCCGATGCGTCGAAGTATGAGTACAGCATGAACGTGCTGCTTGAGTTGGGCAAAGAGTTCCTGCCTTTCTCTACCGACGACGACCCCATGGCCGTTTTCATCGATGGTGAGTGCCGAGGCGTCGGCTATCGCAATGTCTATCCTGATGGCATGGTATTGTATCTCATTCATGTGAAAGGTCATGGCGAAGACACCGAGCGCCGCATGGAGTTGCGCTACTACAACAACCAGCTGAAGCACCAGTTTGTCTACCAAGCCATGCCCTGTTTCACTCCCAACGACCTGCTCGACGACCCTTTCAGGATTATTGTAGAACCTGGTGAAGGCAATTCCAAATACCCGAACAGTGCTTTTGCCGCCGTGATGATGCCCGACGAGCTGCCCTTCACCGTCACCGACGGCGACATGCTGGCATCTTTCGTCGATGGCGAGTGCCGTTGCGTCTATGAGCGCAATGAGGAGCTGTATTCGGGGTGGAGAGGCGAAAACTTCTTCCGCGATGGCGAAACGACGGCCCAGCTGCGCTACTACAGTGCCGAGAAGCAAGGTGTCTACACCATCGAAACACCCGTCGACCTTACTCAGACTATGCAAAACGTTTACATCAAGTTCTAAGCAATGAAAAAATTAGCCTTTCTTCAGTTGTTGGCTGTGGCCAGTTTCGTTGCCTGTTCCTCGGATGACGGCGTCGAAGAGGCACCACGGCTGCTCACCGTGGAGGTGACCGAGCACGCCCTGACCGACGAGGACGGCACCACCCGCACCGCCGAACCCATCACCACAGAGTCGCTCAGCGCGTTCACCTTGAATTATCAGGACAATCATTACAACCTCACCAAGAGCAATGAGGGGTGGAATAAACCCCAATGGCCTGTGCCTAATAACGATAAGATCGATTTCTATGCCAACACGGCGGGCACGTTCCAATACAACAGCGGCTCCCCCTACGTCTCGTTCACTATGGAGGAGAGCGCGTTCAATCAGAAAGACTTGCTGGTGGCCAAGCACGAGCAGATAGCCTATAGCGATGCTAATGGCAAGGTGTCGCTTTCCTTCGGCCATGCCTGTGCTGCCGTGAAGTTCTTCATCTGCAAGACCAAGACAGTGGAGGCCAACAGCATCACTGTGAATAGCGTGGTGCTGAAGAATGTGAAAAAGAAGGGCGACTATTACTATAGCAGTGGATGGCAGGTCGATAATAATGAGACACCCAATTTCTTCACCCTCACCAATGGCGACATCACCCTCTCCACCGACTACCAACAGCTGCCCTGCAAATACCTCTTCGTCATCCCCCAGTCGAAGAAGGGGATGGAGTTGGTGCTGACCTACACGGTGGGCACCACGCAGAAGACCAAGAAGCTCGACCTCGACGGCCAGTGGGATGCCGGCATCGAGTACACCATCAACATTAGAGTAGGTTCATCATTTCTTTAGCCATGAAAAAGACATACACCAGCCCCGACACCCTTGTGGTGGCCCTCGCTACAAGTCGTCAACTGCTCCTCTACAGCGTGCAGGAGTATCGTAGCAGCGAAAGCAGCACCTCCACCGTGGGCGATATGGATGAAGAATAGGTAATCGACTGGTCGGACTGGTCGGATTAATCGGATTAGTCGGATTACTCGGATTACTCGGATTACTCAGATTAATCAGACTTGTCAGATTAGTCCGAATAGTCCGATAATCAAAAAAGGCTGCACTTCGGTGCAGCCTTTTTTCGTGGACCTGGAGGGAGTCGAACCCTCGTCCGCACAAGGAAACCATACGCTTTCTACATGCTTATCTCAGCCTTCGTTTTCGTGATGCAGCAAGACCTGAGCCACCAACTGCACCCTTATCCTCTGAATCTCACCCCGCCGTCGAGGCCCAACAGGGCTATTCCCGATTTTACCTGCGCCGCTTGTTCTTTGGATTCGGAACAACATCCTCGGAGCGACGTCTCGTTCTGTCACCTTGTGACGGAATTAAGCTAACGATCTACTATACTTCAATCAAGCAGCGAGAGCATACTCATTGTTGCCAATTAATTTTCGACCGAATTGATTATGGAGAACACAGTCGTCACTCCGCATGCTTACGTACCATCTCATCTTGCCGTCAAATCCAGTCAAGCCCATGATACTGCGTGCAAAATTAGTGTTTCGGATGATACTGTGCAAGCTTTTTGCCCCCTTCGACGTGCTTTTTATGGATAATTAACGAAAAAATGGCCGTCCGTTCGGCTTTTTTACACTAATTTTGTCAAATCTTTCATTTTTATCATCCCTAACAACTATGACCATTAAGCACATCCTCCTTTCAGCCGCATGCACGCTGCCCATGCTGTGTGCCCATGCGCAAGTGAGCATCGACATCGATGCCCAACAGCGCGGTCTGCGCGTGAGTCCCATGCTCTACGGCATCTTCTACGAAGACATCAACCACGCTGCCGACGGCGGCCTCTATGCCGAGCTCATCCGCAACCGTTCGTTCGAGGACGGCCCCCGCTTCGGGGCTCCCGCCGACATGCAGGGGTGGACCACCTTTGCTGCCGCCCCCTCGCACCTCTCGGCAAAGCTGATTCAGCCTTCAAAGAAGACCCCGCTGCTCAACAGTGTGCAGCACAATGCCCTGCAGCTCGACATCATGGCCACGCCGCAGATACCCGTCTGTCTGGTCAACGAGGGCTTCTGGGGCATCAATGCCGTGCAGGGACGCACCTACCAGCTCAGCTTCTGGGCCAAGGCCACGAAATACAAGGGCGGAGCCGTGAAGGCCGCCCTCTGCTCACAGAAGGGCGAGGAGATTTATGCTGAGGCCGCCATCACCCTCGACCCGAAGTCGAAGGAGTGGAAGAAATATGAGGCCACCCTGCTGAGCAATGCCAACGACCCACAGTCGCAGTTCGTCCTCGTCTTCGACGGTGTGGGCACTGTTCAGCTCGACATGGTGAGCCTCTTCCCGCCCACGTTCAAGAACCGCCCCAACGGCATGCGCCCCGACCTGGCCAACATGCTGTGGCAGATGCACCCGAAGTTCATGCGCTTCCCCGGCGGCTGCTTCGTGGAGGGACAGGAGAGTCCCGACAACGCTTTCCGCTGGGAGCGCACCATTGGCCCCATCGAGGAGCGTGAGGGCCACTGGAACGTGAACTGGGGCTACCGCACCACCGATGGCTTGGGCTATCACGAGTATCTGCAGCTGGCCGAAGACCTGGGCGCCAAGCCCCTCTACGTGGTCAACGTGGGTCTGTGGCATGGAGGCATGACACCCTACGACAGCATACAGCCTTGGATCGACGAGTGCCTGAACGCCATCGAGTATGCCAACGGCCCCACCACGTCGAAGTATGGTGCCCTGCGCGCCAAGAACGGCCATCCCGAACCCTTCGGACTGGAGTATCTGGAGGTGGGCAACGAGAACAACCAGCCCGACCCGCGCCAGCAGAGCGACCACTACTACGAGCGCTACGACCAGTTCTACAAGGCCATCCGCGCCAAGTATCCGCAGATGAAAATCATTGGCAACGTGGTGGCCTGGGGCGACGACAACCCGAAGTGGAACTCGTCGCTGCCCGTTGACCTGCTCGACGAGCACTACTACCGCAACCCCAGCTGGTTTGCCGAGGCATTCCACAAATACGACAGCTACGACCGTCGAGGGCCGAAGGTCTACGTGGGCGAGTATGCCGTGACCGATGGCTTCGGCAACCTGGGCAACATGAACGCCGCCCTGGGCGAGGCCGTCTACATCATGGGCATGGAGAACAACAGCGACGTGGTGGAGCTGGCCTCCTACGCCCCCATCTTCGTCAACGAGAACGATGCGCGCTGGCGCCCCGACATGATTCGCTTCAGCAGCAGCCGTGTGATGGGCACCCCCAGCTACTACGTGCAGCAGCTCATGCCACAGCACATTGGCACGCAGGTGGTGAAGGTGAGCCAGACCAATCCCTATAAGGGCTTGTTGCAGAAGCCGATAACGCCGAAGACGAGTCGCATAGGCTTTGGCACATGGGACACCCAGGCATCGTTCCAGACGGAGAAGGACATCGACATCGTCAGTGGCAACTGGAAGAAGGAGGGCAACACGCTGAGGCAATCGGGCAGACAGCAGGGAGCCATCTGCTTGGAGAAGAACGTCATCGACAGCGACCACTACACCGCCAAGTTCCGTGCCCGCAAGGACCGTGGCGCCGAGGGTTTCCTCATTATATTTAATTATGTGGACGAGAAGAACTACTGTTGGCTCAACTTTGGTGGATGGGGCAACACGCAGCATGCCATCGAGCAGATCAGTTCGGGCGGCAAGCTGCAGACGGTCACCCGCCGAGGCCGAGTGCAAGAGGGGCGCTGGTACGACATCACCTTGCAGGTGGCTGGCGACAGCGTGAAGGCGTGGCTTGGCGACGACCTCGTCTTCGACACCGTGCTGAAGCAAGACAAGTCGAAGGGCATCTTCAGCAGTGCCACCATCGACGACCGTGCCGGCGAACTCATCGTGAAGGTGGCGAACACCAGCCACATGATGACCACCGCCGCCCTGAACCTGAAGAACTTCACCCCGCGTGAGGCACGTCTGGTGCGCCTGGCTGCCAACGAGGGCACCGACGAGAACACCCTGCAAGAGCCCACCCGCATCCATCCCGTTGACCAGCTCCTCAGCCCTGTCGGCAACAGCGTGACGCTGGACATCCCGCCCTATTCGCTCAATATCATCCGCATCAAGAAATAGGGCTCTTTATGTTTTTGAATTATAGTTGATTGATTTGGTTGTTTTTCAAGTGAACTCCTAAAATGGATATGATTATCCGCAATCAGGTGACAAGGACGCTGAAGGCATCTCAATCACCTGATTGCGGATAGCCATATTCTTTTTTTGTTTCTTGTTGTTCCCTGCTTTTCAAGTGCCGCTTTGGCATATTTAGGCCACAGCAAATTGGGAACAGGGATGGCGGAGCGGGGAAAAACACCGTGACTTTTAGGTTGGCAGCGGTCGGTGCCATCATTGGCAGCGGCCGCTGCCAATGATGGCGGCGAGCGGGAACAATGATGGCAGCGGCCGCTGCCAACCTGTTTTCACTCTATATACACATCTCATCGGGAGACTCTCGGTCGCTTCACCTCCTGTAAGAGGTGTTGATGGGGGCTGAGTGATGCCCGGCGCATACCTGTAAAAGGCGAAGATTGCAGAATGACTATCCGCAAAGAAATGCAACTGACGCTGAATGCCTTACGGCATCAGGGTTCGCTGGTGCGGCATTCTATCTGTCCATTGCTGACGCTGAACAGGCGGTAGTCGAAGTCGCCATGCGAGAGAATCTGGTCGAGGTGGTCGCGGTTGGTGTCGGTGATGAATATCTGTCCAAACTGCTGGCTGGCCACCAACTGTATGATATGCTCCACCCGATGCGCGTCGAGCTTGTCAAAAATGTCGTCGAGCAGCAGCAGTGGCTGTTCGCCGTTGGTGCCGTGCTGGCGCAGTAGTTCGTATTGTGCCAGCTTCAGGGCGATGACAAAGGTCTTCAGCTGTCCTTGGCTGCCCTCGCGGCGCATGGGATGGCCGTCGAGCAGGATGTCGAGGTCGTCGCGGTGGATGCCATGTAGCGAGTAGCCCACGGCGCGGTCCTTCATCCGGTCGCGTCGAATCACGTCGAGCAGTGGGCCCCGCTGGCAATGGCTCACATAGCTCAGCGCCACCTGCTCGCGCCCGTCGGCGATGCGCTGGTAGAACTGCTGGAAGAGTGGTGTCAGCTGCTCCACCAGCATGCTGCGACTGCGGCTCACGGCTTCGCCCTGTCGCGCCATCTCCTCCTCCAGCACATCCATCAGCGTGGGGTCTGGCTCGTGCTCCTCGTCGCGCAGCAAGGCATTGCGCTGCTGCAACGCCTTGTTATATCGGTTCAGCGCGTCGATATACAGGCGGTCGGTCTGGGCTATCACCTGGTCGAGCAGTCGGCGACGCTCCTCGCTGCCCCCCTCAATCAGCAGGTTGTCCGATGGCGACACCATCACGATGGGAATCAGTCCTATGTGCTCCGACAGTCGCTTATACTCCTTTCCATCGCGCTTGAAATGCTTCTTCGTGCCCCGCTTCATGCCGCAGAAAATCTTCAAACCTTCACCTAACGAGGTGGCTTGAAGAGTTTTGTCTCCCTCCGACGGGGTAGTTTGAAGGGGTTCGCTTCCCACCGCTGGGGTAGGGTAGGGGGATGAGCTGCTCTCTTGAACGGATGGGGTGGTTGGAAAGCCTCCCCCCCTTGGGGGAGGTTGGAGGGGGCTATCCTCTTGTTGAGTAGGTTGGAGGGGGCTATACTCCCCCTCTATCACGAAGAACTCCTGCTGGTGGCGCAGCACCAGCTGGTCCTGCACCGTGGTGGCGGAGTGGCAGAAGGAGAGGAAATAGATGGCATCGAGCACGTTGGTCTTGCCCGCCCCGTTGTGTCCGACGAAGCAATTGATCTTCGGCGAGAAGCGCAACGTTGACTCGGCAATATTCTTGTAGTTGACGATGGAAAGCTGTTCTAAAACCATAAATTATCTGCAAAATTACTGCTTTTCACGCTGAAAAACAAAAAAAGTCGGAAATAAATTTCAGTATGTGCAAGATTTTGAGTAATTTTGCGCCCGCAAAACTTGTGAACATAAAGAAACAAAAGAAAATAGACCAAAAAATGGCAAAGAAAATTGCAAACGCAAGTGCCCCTGAGACACAGCCGGCACTGAACAAGCACGAGGATTTCATCCTCAAGTACAAGAACCTGCTCATCGGAGCCGTGGTGGCCCTGATAGTGATTGTGGCAGGCGTCATCATCTACAACAACTACAAAGCCAACAAGCTGGAAGAGGCTCAGACCGCCATGCAGGTGCCTGAGCTGGCCATGCAGATGGCTATGAGCAGCTTCAGTGAGAAGGACTTCGCAGTGGCCCTCAATGGCGACAGCACAGGCACGAAGGGATTCCTGCAGATTGCCGACGAGTACTCGTCGACCAAGGCTGGCAACCTGGCCAACCTCTATGCCGGACTCTGCTACGCACACATGGATCAGTGGGAGAATGCCGTGAAATATCTGGAGAAGTTCGACGATGCCGGCGATTTCCTGGTGTCGCCCGCCGCTCTGGGTGCCCTGGGCAATGCCTATGCACACGTGAACCAGCTCGACAAGGCCGTGAGCACGCTTACCAAGGCTGCCGAGAAGGCCGACAACATCCTGCAGTCGCCCATCTACTACATCCAGGCTGGTGAGATACTGGAAGGCCAGGGCAAGAAGGCCGAGGCCCTGAAACTCTATCAGAAGGTGAAGGCTTTGGAGAGCTACTCCGAGTCGTCGCAATACGTTGACATGATCGACGAGTACATCGCTCGCGTAGCCGAGTAAGCCGATGGCCACCCGCAACCTCTCTGATTACAATGCCGCCAAGGTGCCCGATGCGTCGAACATGATCTTCGGCATCGTGGTGGCTGAGTGGAACCCGGAAGTGACACAGGCCCTGCTCGATGGCTGCGTGAACACGCTCGAGAAGCATGGCGCGCTGCCTGAGAACATCCACGTGAAGACGGTGCCCGGCAGCTTCGAACTGATTTATGGCGCCCATCAGATGACCCTCAACGACGGCTACGATGCCGTCATCATCCTGGGTAGCGTCATCCGTGGCGAGACGCCCCATTTCGACTACATCTGCCAAGGCGTCACCCAAGGCATCGCCCGTCTGAATGCCACCAGCAACATCCCCGTGGTCTACGGTCTGCTGACTACCAACGACCGCCAACAGGCACTCGACCGTGCCGGTGGCCGACTGGGCAACAAGGGCGACGAGTGCGCTGTGGTGGCCATCAAGATGGCAAAGTTCTAAGAAGAACAAGCCCCCCCTTCAGCCCCCGAGGGGGCTACTATAGTTAAGCTCGTTAGCAAGACTATAGTAGCCCCCTCGGGGGCTGAAGGGGGGGCTTGGGGCTTATTTATACGTACGTTTCCAAGAACTTCAGCTCTCCCTCCACTTTCACCTCTTGGGTGGTGGCGGGCAGAAGGATGGTCTCTCCGGCCCGTAGGGTGAACGTTTCGCCATCGGCCGTGAGCATGCCCTCGCCCTTCAATCCCATCAGGATGACGAAGGAGTCAAGCTCGCTGTAGTCGAGGAGCATCGGCTCGTCGAGGTCGTAGAGGGCTGTGGTGAAATAGGGGCACTCCACCAGTTGCTCGGGCACGTTCTTCTCCACCTCGTAGGGCGTGCGGTAGTTGTCCATCACCGTGTAGTCGATGGCCTCGGCGGCCTCGCGTGTGTGCAGCTGGCGCAGGTTCCCGTCCTTGTCGCGCCGCTTGTAGTCGTAGATGCGATAGGTGATGTCGCTCGTCTGCTGAATCTCGGCCACCATGCTGCCGGCACCGATGGCGTGGATGCGCCCAGCGGGGATGAAGAACACATCGCCTTCGTGCACGTCGTAGCGGGCCAGCGCATCGGTGATGGTGTCGTTGGCCACCATCTGCGCATACAGCTCAGGGGTGATGTGCTGCTTCAGTCCGCAATAGAGCGAGGCCCCCGGCTCGCCGCCTAAGCAGAACCACATTTCCGTCTTGCCATGCTCTTTGCCATGGCGCTGGGCCACCTCGTCGTTGGGATGCACCTGTATGGAGAGGTCGCGGTGGGCGTCGATGAACTTGACGAGCAGCGGGAACTCATCGCCGAAGCGCTCGTAGTTCGCCTGTCCCACCAGGGCGCTCTTCTGTTCCCTCACCAGCGCGTTGAGCGTCTTCCCCGCGTCGGGGCCGTTGGCCACCACGGTCTCCTGGCCTTCCACGCCCGAGATTTCCCAGCTCTCGCCCACATGGTCCATGGTGACGTCGAGTCGTTTGAAGGGGATGATTTTGTCGCCTCCCCACAGCGTCTGCTTCAGCAGCGGTTTGAACTTATACATCAGTCTTTTTCGAAATGATGGTGCAAAGGTAGCATTGTTATTCCAAATCGCCCAACAAATCGACAAGTCTTTGGCTAATTTGTTTATTTGCATGACTTAGCGCAAGTTTGCGTTTTCAAAGAAAAACGTTTGAATCATTGGGCGAAGAAACAAGTGGGAATAAATAAGAAAAACTTTGTTACACGGGAAAAAGTTCTTTACATGGATAATCTTTATCTTTGCACAAATTATTATGTAATTACCAAATTCTTTCTACCAATGAAGAAAACCCTTTTGTTGCTGCTCGCCGCCCTGCCGATGGCCATGGCGGCCCAAAACCCCATCATCCGCAACCTGTACACGGCCGACCCAACGGCACGTGTGTTCAACGGGAAGGTGTATCTCTACCCCTCGCACGACATCTTGCCCCCCGCAGGGCAGCGCCAGGACTGGTTCTGCATGGAAGACTATCACGTCTTCTCATCGGAAAACCTCACCGACTGGACCGACCACGGCGTGATTGTCACGCAGAACAAGGTGCCCTGGGTGCGTCCCAACTCCTACTCCATGTGGGCACCCGACTGCGTCTATCGCAACGGGAAGTACTATTTCTATTTCCCCTCGGCTCCTGCTGCTGGTGGCGGCTTTGCCGTGGGTGTGGCCATCGCCGACAAGCCTGAGGGACCGTTCATCCCCGAGAAGGAGTCGATAAAGGGCATCAACGGCATCGACCCGTGCGTGCTGCAGGCTTCCGATGGCAACGCCTACATCTTCTGGGGCAACGGGCGCTGCGCCAAGCTCAAGGAGAACATGAAGGAACTGGCCGACGACAACCCAAGGGAGACCGTGAAGTGGGGCAACCGCGAAGTGGAGATGGTGGGCGTCAACTGCTTGCAGGGGCTGCCCAACCGTCAGGCCGAGGGTCCTTTCGCCTTCGAATACAATGGCAACTATTACCTTACTTATCCCTACGTGCGTGAGAACACCGAGGTGCTGGGATATGCCATGAGCAAGAACCCCATGGGCCCCTACGAATACAAGGGCCTGATCATGGCCGAGCATCCCAACGGCTGCTGGACCAACCACCACAGCATCATCAACTACAAGGGCCAGTGGTACATCTTCTACCACACCAACTTCTTCTCGCCAAAGGACGACAAGCGCCGCTCGGCCTGCATTGAGAAGCTGTACTTCAATGCCGACGGCACCATTCAGGAGGTGAAGGAGACCATGCGCGGCGTGGGCATCAACCAGGCTACGGAGAAGATTGAGATAGACCGCTACAGCCAGGCCAGCGCCGACGTCACCACTACCTATGTCGACACCACGAACTATATGCGTGGCATGGGTGTCACGATGCCGCAGAAGGGCAGCTGGTCGATGTATAAGGATGTGGACTTCGACTGCATCACCGACGGCTATCTGATTCTCTCGGCCAAGGCTGCCGACGACACCGAGTTCTGCCTGCGCGAGAAGAATGCCAAGGGCAAGGTCATCGCTCGCTTCAAGATGACCGTCCGCCCGCCCGAACCTCCCGCAGGAGCTGCCGCCAACCCCATGATGGGCCGCTTCAACCGCGACCTGCGGGGTCAGTGGCTCACGCAGACAGCCACCCTGGAATACACGCCGAAGGGCACGACCGACCTCGTCATCACCAACGAGGGCAACGGTGCCGTCACCGTCGACTGGGTGCAGTTCAAGAACCGTCCCAAGTATTTCTCGCCCGTCACCACCCCGTCGGCACAGCCCGACAACGAGGGCTTCATCCGCCGTTGGCTGGTGCTGGAGCCGCTCGACAAGCCCAACAGCGGCAACACCGTCTTCACCGACAGCTATCTGCGCGAGCATTTCAACAGAGTGTATTTCAAGGACCAGATGACCATCGTGCCCAAGGACGGGCAGAAGGTGAAGGCTGAGTTCAAGCAGGAGCAGGCTCCCGCCGGCTTTGGCCGTGGCTTTGGCGCACAGCAGCAGCCGTCGCAGCCGCAGGTGAAGACCGTCAAGCAGACGCTCACCTGGCATGCGCTCGACAGCGAGAACATGAATGTGAAGCTCTTCCGCTTCGCCGAGAAGTGGGGCGAGAAGGTCTACGGCGTGCTCTTCTGGGCCGTCACCATCATCGAGTGCGACGAGGACATCCCGAACATCCGTCTGGCCGTAGGCTCCAACTCCGCTTCGATGTGGTGGCTCAATGGCGAGGAGACCCTGCTGCTCAGCGGCGACCGCCGCATGGTGAAGGACGATGCCGTGTCGGCACGACTCACACTGAAGAAAGGCCGCAACATCCTGCGTGGCGCCGTCATCAACGGCCCTGGCATGAGCGACTTCTGCGTCCGCTTCATCGACGAGAAAGGCAAACCCGTAACCAACTATAAGGTAACGACGAATTCGAAATAACGTTATAACGCCATGGCGATATTCCGTTATACCGTTATAATGAAATAACGAGATAACGAAAAAACATCGAAAACCCCGAAACAACGAATTAAACGAATTGCACAAATTATGAAGACAAAATACCTGGGATTGATAGCATTTATCATTTCTAATTTTACATTTAGTCCCGCAGGGGCGCAGACGGGTGCGCCTTTCATCCACGACCCTTCGACCCTCGCCGAGTGTGAGGGCAAGTACTACACCTTTGGCACCGGCGGCGGTGGCCTCATCTCGGATGATGGCTGGAGCTGGCACAGCGGAGCCGAGCGCCCCGGCGGTGGCGCTGCCCCCGACGTGATGAAGATTGGCGACCGCTACCTCTGCATCTATGGTGCCACCGGCGGTGGACTGGGTGGTGGCCACAGCGGCCGCATCCTTACCATGTGGAACAAGACGCTCGACCCGAAGTCGCCCGACTTCAAGTGGACCACCGCCGTGGAGGTGTGCAACAGCGACGGCATGGAAGACCAGGATGCCATCGACCCCGGTCTGCTCCTCGACCCCACAACGGGACGTCTGTGGGCCAGCTACGGCACCTACTTCGGCACCATCCGGCTCATCGAGCTCGACCCGACGACGGGCTACCGCGTCAGCGGCAACAAGGAGAAGGACATCGCCATCGACTGCGAGGCCACCGACCTCATCTATCGCAACGGCTGGTACTACCTGCTGGGCACGCACGGCACCTGTTGCGACGGTGTGAACAGCACCTACAACATCGTGGTGGGACGCTCGCGCTCGGTGGAAGGCCCATATATAGATAATGTGGGGCGCGACATGTATCACGGCGGAGGACGCATGGTCATCGCCGCTGGCGACCGCAAGACGGGCGCCGGACACTTTGGACGCACCATCGTCGACGACGGCGTGGAGATCATGTCGTTCCACTGGGAGGCTGACTTCGACATGGGTGGACGCTCCACACTGGCCATCCGGCCGCTGCTCTGGAAGAACGACTGGCCCTACGCTGGCGACCAAATCAAGGACGGTGTTTACGAGATTGAGAGCGAGCGCCGTGGCTATGCCCTGGAGCTGGCCGTCGACTTCGTGCGCATGAATGTGGCCCGTCAGGGTGGCTTCGGCCGCCCACAGCAGAATGCCGCTCCCCCACAGCCCGTGGCCAACCAGACGCTGGCCGAGGTGCAGGGCAAATGGCCCGAAGGCGACGTACCCGTGCGCTGCGGCGACTATATGTTCCGTCCCCACCAGCGTTGGCAGGTGACGCCTGTGCCCCAGAAGGGTGGCACCATCTGCGGACCGCTCTATGAGATAAAGATTGAGGGCACCAACCGTGCACTCACCGCCACCGACAACCTGGAGGTCATCGCCAAGGAGTATGCCGGACTGCAGGAGCAGCTGTGGCGCATCGAGCAGCTCACCGATGGCACCTATCGCATCATGCCCTACGTCATCCCCGGACAGCAGGGCAAGAACCAGAAGTATTGCCTCTACTCCGCAGCCGACAGCACGCCCACCTTGGCCGTCTACGACTTCAAGAGCGACAACTCCAAGTGGAACCTCCGCAACCATTAATCTGCTGAGAGGTGAGAGGTGAGGGGTGAGAGGATAGTTTAGTGGTGAGAAGTGAGAGGATACCTCTTCCGCTACATTTTCATCACTCTCAACTTGGCGTGCAAGCTATTCTCTCACCCCTCACCTCTCACCCCTCACCACTAAACTATCCTCTCACCCCTCACCCCTCACCCCTCACCCCTAAACTAAATGAAAAGAATCTTACTGTTATTCGCGTTCACAGCAGCAGCGCTGACCTCGTCGGCGCAGCTGCTCTACAAGATTTCGGGCAACGGGCTGAAGTCGCCCTCCTATATCGTGGGCACCTATCATCTGGCTCCCGTGTCGTTTGTCGATTCCATCCCTGGCATGCGACAGGCCATGGACCACTGCCAGCAGACGTATGGCGAGCTGGTGATGTCTGAAGCTTTGGGAGCCGACAGCGTGGCCATGATGCAGCAGGCCTTGATGTTGCCTGGCGACATGACCCTCGACCGTCTGCTCAGCGCGGAAGAGATGGGCCGCCTGAACGCCTACATGAAAGAGCTGATGGGTATGGACATGACCAACCCCATTCTGAAGCAGCAGATGAACAAGATGACGCCATCGGCGCTGAGCACCGCCCTCACCGTCTTGGGCTTTGTCAAGAAGGGGGGCAACATGGATTTGCAGAACAGCTTCGACGACTATTTCCAGAAACAGGCGCGAGCACAAGGCAAAGGCGTGGGAGGTCTGGAGACCATCGCTTTCCAAGTCAAGGTGCTCTACAACGGACAGACGTTGGAGCGACAGAAAGAGCTGCTGATGTGCCAGGTGGACAATGCCGACAGTATGGACAAGATGACCGACGGCATCGTCAAAGCCTATTTCGCACAAGACCTTGAAGCTATCAAAGAGGCCATGGACCAGAAGCTGAACAACAGCTGCGATACAACGCCAGAAGAGAATGCCGCGCTCATCGACGACCGCAATGCCGACTGGCTGACGAAGATGCCCGCCCTCATGGCTCAGAAGCCCACCCTCTTCGCCGTCGGTGCCGGCCATCTGCCCGGTACAAAGGGCGTGCTCCACCTGTTGCGCCAAGCAGGATATAAGGTGGAGGGCGTCACCAAGTGAGGCTGCCCGCGCTCCCGTGGCATGTCTCCTTTCTTTGGTACAGCGGCGGTGGAGCAGCGGAGGAATCTCCATGCGGATTTCAATAAGACCCGTAGGGACAGACCTTGTGTCTGTTTGCAAACGTAAATAGTAACTTTTACTGATGCGGACAGACACAAGGTCTGTCCCTACACTTTGATGCTAAATCGCATTCCTATGTCCTTTCTTGTTATTTCTGTGGTTGCTAAATCTGCTTGATAGTTTGGATTGACAGCCCCGTGTATTTTGCTATCATCTCTATGGGCATGTCGTCGGTCATATGCGGCGTGCGCCTATGGCCACTTTTTACAAAAAAGTCAACGGTTTTTTTGAAAAAGTCAACGGTTTTTTTGAAAAAGTCGTTGACTTTTTCAAAAAAACTGGCACTCTTTCAAAGGTGCATATATAATCAAAGCGGAGAATGCCCACTTGCTCCTCATGGTGCATGCAGGTATAGCTTTTTGTTGCTTGCAAAGAATCGCCAGGTGCAAGTAGTGCAGGTGTTTTTTGTGTTGTCGTTAAGTCTTTTCAACAGCACAGGTCGGTGAAATTTCGCCGTTGCAAGAAAAGAGAAAAGCAAACAGAAATCTTTTGTGAATGTTTTTTTATTACAGAAGAACATTTTTTTCAATAAAAGCTCCTTTTTTCAGTCGTTTTTCTTTGCCTTTTGCCCGCAAATGTGTAATTTTGCATCCATGCATACGGCTGACGAATTTTTCTCTACCTATATCTTCGACCTCGACGGCACGCTGCTCGACACGCTGGGCGACCTGGCAGCGGCGGTGAACCATGCGCTGCGATGCCACGGCATGCCCGAACGCACGGTTGACGAAGTGCGCTGCTTCGTGGGCAATGGCGTGCGGCGGTTGATGCAGCGAGCCGTGCCCGATGGCGAGTCCAACCCGCTCTTCCCTCAGGCGCTGGAGGCGTTTCGGACCTACTACTTGGAGCACCAGATGGACACCACGCGCCCTTACCCTGGCATCGAAGAGATGTTGCACCAGCTGCGTGGGCGTGGTTGCCGAGTAGCGGTGGTGAGCAATAAGTTTCAGACAGCCACCGAGCAGCTGTGCCGCCATTTCTTCGCCGACACCATCGAGGTGGCCATCGGCGAGAACGAGGCTGCCGGCATCCACCG
>JAEEGG010006046.1_pt1 | contig 28502 bp, 24 predicted proteins | sample 9134161 | NCBI WGS metagenome assembly JAEEGG01 (sample SAMN16246543, study PRJNA631951) | gut metagenome | biome: gut microbiome; feature: rumen; material: CR-attached | host: Bos | place: Iran: Karaj | collected 2018-10 | reverse complement strand
CCATACCGACAAGAATGAACATTTCCGGCATGCGGATAACGCCCGGGAATGCAAGTTCGCAGATTCCCGCAAACATCGCACCCACAACGCCACCAATAAACAGTGACGGTCCAAAAACACCGCCTGAACCGCCCGAACCGACCGTCAATGCGGTTGCCACAATCTTTGCAAGCACGACCCCAAGCAAAAGCAACACGCCCCACGCAGTACGTGGCACAAGACCGGCCATCAAATCATCGATAAAGCCAAAACCACCGCCAGAAACTTCCGGATACGCAAGAATCAAAAGCGAAACGAACGCGCCGCCAATCGCGGGTTTGAGCCAAGCGGGAATCGACCACTTATGAAAGCGGCGCTCCGACGCATAATAACAGCGCACGTACAAATACGAAAACGGGAAACAAAGTATTCCAAGCAACGCGCAGGCGAAAAGCTCCACGCCGCCCGTAAACGGAAACGCAGGCACTCCGCTAATCAAAGGCGCAGTTCCCACAAAAGCTACATAAACAGCAAAAGAAACAACCGACGAAACCACGGACGTCGCAAAAGCATTCGACTCGAAATCCTCGCGGTAAAGCATTTCGACAGACGTGAGCGCCCCCGCCAACGGAGCCTTGAAAATTGCGCCAAGCCCCGCCGCCGTCCCCGCCAGCAAGAATTGCCCCCGCATCATCCGCGGCATCTTGAAAAACTTGCAAATCGTCGAAGCAATGCCGGAACCAATCTGCGAAATCGGGCCTTCGTACCCTGCGGAACCGCCCGTCGAAAGCGTCACGATACTCGCAAAGAACTTCACCGGAGCCACGCGGGCACGCACGTTACCGCCCTGGTGGTGGAATGAATAAATCATCCTGTCGGTGCCCTGCCCCGCCGTTTCGGGAGCTCGGGCAATCTTGTAAATGAAAATGCCTACGACAAGGCCGCCAATCGCGGGAACCGCAGCAAAAGCCCACCACGGCAAAAGACCAAGCGTCCACGGCAAACGGACCCAATCCGCAGCATGCACTAGCCCCCAATGGAACGCGACAGCGACAAGCCCCGTCACGCCACCGATTACCGCTGCAAGCCCAAGCTTTGGCAGGTAACCGTTCACCACAAGAAGTTTCGCAATAGTCCTATGAATCCGCTTCACGGGCCGCAAGATAGAAATATTGGCGTCTAATGACAAGGCTCAAGACCATCGCTAGAAGGACGGACTTTTAGCATCCTAGAAGAAATTCACGTTGAACCAGCCCTTCTTGCCATCAGCAGTAAGAGCGATGCCACAGGCGACGGTTTTGTAGTTGCCTTTCATGTTGAGGTAATGGCCGATGTAGGGGTAGTCTTCGTCTTTTTTCGGGTCGCGTTCGCCACTCGTCACAAGCGCTTTTTCGTCTTCCCACATCATTTTGAGGTAGGCGTCGGAGACTTCGATTGCGGTTTTACGCCAAGAGGTACTGAAGTTCGGGCCGCTGTTCTGCGCCCATTCCCCGCAGTCGCCAAAGTGGCCGTGGGCCTTGTTTGCCGCGAGGTCATCGGCGGCTTCCTTGTCGGTGCAGGTCTGTTTTGCTTCGGGGGCAAGCGTCAGGGGGGCAAGATTTTCTGTCGCGCGGTATTCGTTGATTTTGTCGAGGCAGGCTTGGCGCCAGTTATCGCTATAAAAGTTATTTGCTGCGGAGGATTTCGGGGCTGCCGCAGACGAAGATTGGACTGTTGCGGAACTTGTCGGAGTTGCTGCGGAGGATTTCGGAGCCGCTGCGGACGAAGATTGGACTGCTGCGGAACTTGCCGGGGTTGCTGCAGAAGATTTCGGGGCTGCCGCAGAGGAAGATTGGACTGTCGCGGAGCTTGCCGGGGTTGCTGCAGAAGATTTCGGAGCCGCCGCGGACGAAGATTGGACTGCTGCGGAACTTGCCGGGGTTGCTGCAGATGATTTCGGGGCTGCCGCGGAGGAAGATTTGGCGGTCGCGGACGAAGAGGCGGCCTTCACAGAAGATGAACTGCCAGCCACCTTGGCTGAAGAGGATTGGGCGGTCGCGGAACTTGCAGCTTTGGCAGAGGAACTCGACTGCTTAGCGGACGAGGAGCTCGCGGCTTTGACGGACGAGCTCGACTTGGCTTTGGAACTCGACGATTTCAGCAATTCACTCGGGTTAGTGTATGTGGAGGTTTTATCGTCGTTTATAGAAACTGTATTTGTGCCGGAATCTTCGGAACATCCGGAAAACGCAAGAGCTAGCGCGGCAATGGAGGCGCATTTTACCAAAGCAGATGTTTTAAACAAATTAATATTCATAATAACCCCTTACTTTTTTATTTAATATAATAATTGACTGGATTCCTCGCGCGGCTCGGAATGACGGAATGCAGCTAAATCCATCAGTCCACCCTACAATCCTCCCCCATATTTTACTATCTTTGGCGCCATGCTTAATGTTTCCAATGTCAGTCTTCAATATGGTAGCCGCATTCTCTTCAAGGAAGTGAATCTTTCCTTCAAGCGCGGCAATTGTTACGGTGTTATCGGCGCAAACGGTGCCGGCAAGTCAACCTTCCTCAAGATCCTTTCGGGCGAACTCGAACCGAACACGGGCGAGGTCACGAAGGACCCGGGCGAACGTATCGCCGTCCTCAAGCAGGACCACTTCGCCTACGAAAACAACACGGTTCTCGAAACTGTGATGATGGGTTTCCCGGAACTTTATGAACTGGGCAAAAAGCGCGACGAACTTTACGCGCTCCCGGAAATGACCGAAGAACAGGGCATGCAGGCGATGGAAATCGAGACTCGCTTTGGCGAAATCGGCGGTTACGAGGCCGACTCGAACGCCGCGGTGCTCCTCAAGGGTCTCGGCATTCCCGAAGAATTCCATTACAACTTGATGTCGGACCTCGATGGCGGCCAGAAGATTCGCGTGCTCTTGGCACAGGCCTTGTTCGGCAACCCGGACATTCTCTTGCTCGACGAACCGACGAACCACTTGGACTTGGAAACCGTCGGTTGGCTCGAAGATTACCTCGAACGTTTCGAGAATATCGTGATCGTGGTGAGCCATGACCGTCACTTTTTGAACGCAGTCTGCACGCACACTTGCGATATCGACTACGGCAAGATCAACATTTACGGTGGTAACTACGAATTCTGGTACGCGGCAAGCCAGCTCGCCCAGAAGCAGCGCAAGGACCAGAACCGCCGCGCCGAAGAAAAGATCGAAGAATTGAAGGCGTTCATCCGCCGCTTCGCCAGTAACGCCGCGAAGGCCAAGCAGGCCACCAGCCGCAAGAAGCTCCTCGACAAGATGACGGTCGAAGAGATGCCGGCCTCCAGCCGCAAGTTCCCGTGGGTGAACTTCAAGATGGACCGCGAACCGGGCAAGATTGTGCTCGAAGTCAAGGACGCCACGATCGATGGCGGCGACGGAATCATTTGCAAGGGCCTCAACTTCTCGCTCGGCAACCAGGACAAGGTCGCTCTCGTCGGCGAATTCGACACGCTCAAGACAGCGTTCTTCCAGCTCGTTGCCGAAGAAATCAAGTCTCCGGAAGGCGTGCTCAAGTGGGGCAACACCATCAGCTACAACTACTTCCCGAAGAACAACGACGCTTTCTTCAAGACGGACCTCTCCTTGGTGGATTGGCTGCGCCAGTACAGCAAGGAACAGGACGAAACGTTTATCCGCGGGTTCCTCGGCCGTATGCTCTTTACCGGCGAAGAGGCTTTGAAGAGCGCAAACGTGCTCAGCGGTGGCGAAAAGGTGCGCTGCATGCTTTCGAAGATGATGCTTTCGAATGCGAACTGCTTGCTCCTCGACGAACCGACGGCTCACCTCGACTTGGAAGCCATCACGGCTTTGAACAACGGTCTCAAGGCGTTCCAGGGTCCGGTCATCTTCTGCTCGCAGGACCATGAATTTGTCCAGACTGTCGCGAACCGCGTCTTGGAACTGACGCCGAACGGTGTTGTGGACCGCAGCATTACCTTCGACGAATGGCTCGAAACCAAGAAGACGAAGAAGAAGTAACCAGCCGCGGAGCGGCAATCCCATGCACCCGATTCGGCATTTCATCACGATTACCAAGCACAAGAACGAAGTTATGAAACTTTGTTTCAAGGCGGGTATCGGGTGGCAGGGGCTGTTACACGATCTTTCGAAGTACAGCCCCACCGAATTTATTCCGGGCGCCAAATACTACACGGGCAAGGAATCGCCGAACAACGGAGAGCGTCGCGACACGGGCATGAGCCTCGCATGGATGCACCACAAGGGGCGCAACAAGCACCACTTTGAATTCTGGTACGATTACGACATGAATACAAAGAAAATCGTGCCGATGGACATGCCCGACCGCTACATCAAGGAGATGTTCTGCGACCGCGTGGCGGCCTCCAAGACGTACGGCAAGGAAACTTATACGCAAGAATCGCCGCTCCTGTACTTGACCAAGAGCACTGCGCACGAGAAAATGACTGAAACGACTTACAAGAAGTTGTTGTTCTTGCTTCAAAAACTCGCGAAAGACGGTGAAAAAGAAACGCTTCGGTTCATGCGGCATTGCAAGGAACTGCCGACGGAATAAAGCCACTTAATCGACTGTCGCAATACGGGAAAACTTAAGTTCGGGAATGCGTGAACCCTTGCGGGCAACCGCGCAAAAAAGTATATTTGTAAAAATCACTGGATCCTTCCACCTACGGTGTCAGGATGACAAATCCAGAGAAAAAGTATATTTAAAGGAGATGCCCGCTCGGAGGCGGGCATGACATTAATGAACCGCGATTGTTCGCGGCACACTTGAACGGAAAGGCAAATTATGGAACTTGGAAGAATCAACCGCGCTCGCGTCGAATCCATCACACCGCAAGGTTACTACCTGGAACTTGAAACCGGTGGAAGCGTGCTCCTCCCCGGCAATCGCAACAAATTCACGCTCGTCGAAGGCGAAATCATCGACGTGTTCGTCTATACGGACTCCGAAGACCGCCCCATCGCCACGCTCGACAAGCCGCTCGCGCAAGTGGGCGAATTCGCCGTGCTCACGGTGAAAGAAGTGAACCGCGTGGGCGCATTTTTGGACTGGGGCCTCAACAAGGACTTGTTCCTCCCCTTCAAGCAACAGCTTGGCGAATTGCAGAAAGGCGACCGCTGCGTTGTATTCGTGCTCGAAGACGAAAAGAGCGGGCGCATCATCGCCACCGAAAAAATCAAGAGCTTTATCGATCCGGACACGAACGACTTGCACATCGGCCAGCGCGTGGAGCTTGCCGCTTACGAAGTCACGCCCGATTACGTCGATTGCCTCGTCGATTACCGCTACACGGGCCGCCTCATGGTGACTCCCGGCATGGAACGCATCTACATCGGCGACACGATGCCCGGATTTATCCAGCGTTTCACGAGCGACGGAAAGATTACGCTCAACTTGACTCCGGTCGGCTACAAGGGCATGATGAAAAGCGAAAGCCCCAACACAATCATGCAGAAGCTCGAAGAAGCAGGCGGATTCCTCCCCTACGGCGACCACTCCGACCCAGAAACAATCCGTCGCGAGTTCGGCATGTCCAAGAAGGCGTTCAAGAAGATTATCGGAGCGCTTTTCCGCGAAGAAAAAATCGTCATCGAAGAAGACGGGATTCGCGCGGTTTAATCAATAAAATGACTCTATAAAGAAAGCCGCGATTTGCGGCTTTCTTCATTTTTTTAGAAGTTCACTTCGTCGGCGTTCAGAACGCGGATTTCGATGCGGCGGTTGGCGCGGCGCCCCATTTCGGTCGAATTGTCCCCTTTCGGGCGGCTCGGGCCATAGCCCACAGCAGTCACGCGTTCCGCCTCGATTCCGTTCTCGATCATGTAATCGCGGACGCTGTTCGCCCTATCTTCTGAAAGTTGCTGGTTCAGTTCAGCACCGCCCTCACTGCTCGTGTGGCCTTCCACTTCGACCTTGGCCTTCGGGTTGCGCTTCAGACCCGCTATAGCGGCGTTCAAAGTTTTCAATGAATTCGGAACAAGTTCGGCACTCCCCGCCTTGAACGTGACACCCGTGAGTTCAGAACGCGTATCGTCAAAGACAACCGTGATGCCGCCCGTGCTCGCCGTACGCGACACATACGGGGTTTCGCCACATTCGAACGGTCCCGTCAGGCTTTCGCAGAGAATCGTATAAGTATCTTCACGCGGAATATGGAAGCTCGCTTCGCCGTACATATCCGTCGTGATGACAACCTTTTTACCCTTGTTCTGCCCCACAAACGTGAGCTTCTTTTTCACATGCGGGACATCGTCGTTGTTCGTGTATGTCACATTCAAAACGGCATGCGTCTTGTTCGGCGCCAAACTGCCAGCCATCGCAAAAGACGATGCGACCAACGCCGACAGCGCAATACGGGAAACCAATCTCATTCTTTCACTCCAATCGTGATATTATTTATTGTACCCCAAAAATAAAAAATGAACAGAGGTGTTTCAAAATTATCTTTAAATATTTTGTGATTTTTCTAAATTTGCGCCCGGACGACATTAATGGAGTAACCTAATGAACTTCAAAATATTCACAAGCGCACTTTTAGCCGCAGGCATGGCCACCGCCGCCTTCGCAGCAGACGGAGAATTCAGCCTCAAAGGAAACGTGCAGACGCAGGCAACCAAGATGGTTGCCGATGACAGCAGCAACTTCAGCTCGCTCTGGGTCCGAGCCAACGTGGGCGGCCAGTACAAAAGCGAAAACCTCGACGGACTTATCATGTTGCGCATTTTTGCCCCGCAGGTCGGCAACAAGATTCTCGCAGACCTCTACTGGGCAAACTACAAATGGAATTTCGAGAACTACAAACTGAATCTCAAAATCGGTCACTGGAAAACGGACTGGTCCCAATCCACCCACTTCGGTACATACATCGACAAGGCGCTTACAGCACGCGGTCTTTGGATGCGCGACTACTCCCATGACGCTATCGAATTTGGCTGGCAAACAGGCATTTCCCAGTTCAACGCGATGTTTGCCACCAGGGACACCAAGGCAAATACCGGCTACCTCCGCTTCGAAGAAGACCTGAAATTTAACAGCCTTGACATTCCGCTCGAATTGAAGCTCGCCTACCGAGTCAATGCTATCGACCGCATACAAAATACAGCAGCCCTCACCCATCACATTGCGACTTACATCAGCTACAGTTTTTCACCGGCTCTCCGCGTTTACGGTGAATTCGCCAACATCCACACACAAGATGATGGCATAAAAATGAATAAGAAACCCAGGAACTACGTAGCACCCGAAAGCAGCTACTTGATTCAAGATAAAACATATAATCCGTTCTACTTCGGTCTTGAATTCACACCGAAGGAAGGCCTCTTGAACACGCTTATGAGCAGCCTTTATATTGAATGGGAACGCATCGGTGACCGTCAAAAAGTCCACATTTCCAAAGATAAAATGGATGACTGGGCATGGGTTTTCGCATGGGCAAAGAAAGTCGGCAAGTCAAAACTCCAGTTCAGCCTCTACAGCGGAAACGAAATCAGCGACCTCGGGCTTGCATTCCGCCTGACGACAACGTTCAAGTAATAATAAGCACTTAAAACGCGCGGGACATTAACAGCAATTTAAACAGCGCGCAGTTCGCATAAAGCATTTGAAGCCAGGGAACCAACCCCTGGCTTTTATATAATGTCCCTGGATCCTTCGCATACGCTCAGGATGACGAAAAAAAATAAAAACGGCCAACTTTTCGTTGGTCGTTTTTAGTACCCCCAAGCGGACTCGAACCGCTGTTGCGGGAATGAGAATCCCGAGTCCTAGGCCACTAGACGATGGGGGCAAGCGCGGCACATTATAGCAAATTAAGCGTATTCCGTCAACTGATAATTGAATTTATTAGCTGACGGTCAGCAATGCCGCATTCTGCCCACTAATCTCTATAGTAGAGGTCGAGATTGCTCTTGACCGGCGTAGAAGCTTCAAGATTCGTGACGAAGTCGTTGAATGCAGTCATCATGCCAAAGCGGTAAGCGTTATCGACATCCTGCTTGATGGCTTCTTCGACTTCTTCAACCTTCGGCGTCTTCTTGGAAACGACCTTGACCATCACGGCACCATTTTCGGCAACAACCGGAGCGGTCCATTCGCCGACCTTGGCCTTGCTCAAGACCTTTCCGAGTTGAGGATTGCCGTAGCCGAAGCCAGGAACAAAGCCATCGACAGAAGAATTCTTGGTTTCGAGTTCAACCTTTTCGATTTCGGTCTTTGCTGCGGAATCCGTCGGGTTCCAAGCCTTCACCTGGGCTGCGACAGAATTCAAGTAGATTTCGGCAGCCTTGCCAGCCTTCTGCTTGAGAAGAGATTCCTTGATATCGTTGTAGAACAGCGGGAGGCTGCGTTCACCGGCCTTGAAGGAACCGACCTTCTTGGCGATAGCGACCCACTTGTTGTTCTTGAGAACGCTGGAAATTTCGCTTTCTTCGTCCGGGAGGTTTTCATTCGGCCATGCAAAGGCAGCCAAGCCTCTGATATAACCGAGGGAAGCGATGTTGCCATCACGCGGAACCCATTCGGAAACCTTGACTTCAAGGCCACGGGCCTTAGCTTCAGTGGCCAAATCAGAACCGGCATCGACATCCTTCTTGATATTCGAGAGAATCTTTTCGAGGCTGTCAATCGTATTAGAAGAAGCCGTCACCGTGAGGAGAATATGGCCAACCTTGACCTTTTCGACTTCGCCCTTGTCATTCTTCACGTTACCATAAGACTTGATGATGTGGTAACCGAACTGAGAACGAATCGGTTCAGAAATCTTGCCGGAATCAAGAGCGAAAGCGGCATCTTCGAACGGCTTGACGTAAGTACCACGACCGACAAAGTCATCACTCAAGACACCACCCTTTTCGGCGCTACCCGGATCTTCGGAAGAAACGCGAGCCATATCTTCGAACGTCGTCGTCGAAGAAGAATCCGTCAGCTGGTAGTAAAGCGTCATGGCATATTCGCGGATGCTAGCATCGTCGCCAGCAGTCGCTTCGACCGGGATGGAAACGTACTGGAACTGAGCTACGTCCTTTTGCACAAAGAAACTGTCGAGGGCGTGTGCCTTGAAATAACCGGACGCCATCACGCTATCCACGGAATTGCTATCCACAACAAATGCAGAATTCGGGGCGACCGCCACCTGCAGTTCGTAATCCGTCATGCGGCGTTCGACAGCCCACTTGGCTTCAAGGGAAGTCGGGTGGACGGAAGCGCTGACCAAAGCCTGAAGCTGACGAGCAGGAATGGTGTTGTTCTTCATTTCGTCTTCGAGCATGAGCATGGCGCTCCAGCGGTAAGCCGCCTGCGTTTCGATCCATGCGTCATAATCGGCCTTGTTGAAGGTCGTGTCCGTAAGGAACTTCGGGAGAGAAGCGATGTAAGCCTGAGAACGCTGCATCAAGTCTTCCTGAGAGGTAGCCTGCTGCTGGATGGCATAGAGGCGAGCCTGGGCTTCTTGAACCAAACGGGCACGGACGGCATCGGAATTGCGCTTGAACTCATTCTTGAGTTCAGCAACCGAGGCTCTCAGTTCGGCCTTTTCAAACTGTTCGGCAAAAAGCGCCTGACGGACGAAACTCGAAAACACCTGGCTGCGCAGCTGCGAATACTGTTCGTCGTCCAAGTGCTGATTCTGATACTGGTTCTGCACGATCATCTTCACGCGAGAATCGAAGTCAGTATAAGAAATCTTGGTGTCATTGACGATACCAATAGGATAGCTATGTCCTTGATTCGGAACACGGTCCATCGCCAAAAGACCGATGGCGATACCTGCCGCAAAGATCACAATTACCCACTTGGCTTTTTCATTAATCCACGTTAACATAGGGACAACTCCATTAAAATTTTGTCGCGTGAAAAATAGCAAAAAAAAATGTTTTCATTTTATTTTATCGCAATTAAAGCCAAATATAATGCCGAAAAGCCCTATTTTTTCTATTTATGGGATAAAAAAATACATCAATTCCTTTGGAGTATCTCATGTACGATATTTTGGTTTTGGGCGCAGGCATTTCTGGATTAAGTGCAGCCCTCCATGCAGCAGAAAAAGGCTTTCACGTAGTCATATTAACCAAAGGAGCTAAGCCGGACGGTTCATCGAACTATGCACAGGGTGGCATCGCCACCGTGACCGAAAAGACAGACAAATTCGAGTTCCACATCGCCGACACGCTCGAAGCGGGCGCAGGCCTCTGCAAAAAAGAACCTGTCAACATTTTGACCAAGAGCGGGCCTGCAACCATCAAGCAGCTCGTCAAGTGGGGCGTCCAGTTCACTCCGTCGCCCGAAGACAAGACGCAATTCGACCTCCACCTCGAAGGCGGACACAGCCACCACCGCATTTTGCACGCCGCGGACCTCACCGGCAAGGAGATTATGCGTGCGCTCCTCTGTGAGCTTCACAAGCAAAAGAAAATCGACTACCTTGAAAACTGCTATATCAAGGATTTGATTTGCGAAGGCGAAGGCAAGAACAAGCGTTGCGTTGGCGCCAAGGTCATCCACCAGAAGACAGGCGAAGTCGAAAGCATCTACGCCAAGGCGACCATCCTTTCGACCGGTGGCGCAGGCCGCATTTGGCAATACACGGTTTGCCCGCCCGACAGTTGCGGTGACGGCATGGCCATTGCCGCACGCGCAGGCGCCGCTTTGCAAGACATCGAGTTCATGCAGTTCCACCCGACAAGTTTGTACGCACCGAGCTTCAAGAAGCCCTTCCTCATTTCCGAAGCGGTACGCGGTTTCGGCGGCATCCTCAAGAACGACAAGGGCGAAGAATTCATGAACCAAGTGCACCCGCTGCACTCCCTCGCCCCGCGTGACATCGTCGCTCGCGCTATCCACAGCGAAATGCAGCGCCTTGGCAAGGACCACATGTTCATCGACCTTTCTGGCCGTACCCCGAAGGACATCAAGAGCCACTTCCCGCACATTTATTCCAAGTGCATGGATGCCGGCATCGATATCACCAAGGAATGGATTCCAGTCGTTCCGGCAGCCCACTACATGTGCGGCGGCGTCCTCGTGGATACCTGGTCCCGCACCGAAATCAAGGGACTTTATGCCTGCGGCGAAGTTGCAGCAACGGGTGTGCATGGAGCAAACCGCCTCGCCTCGAACTCGCTTTTGGAAAGCGTCGTATTTGCCATCCGCGCCGTCGAAGACATCGACAAGAACGGCTTGACCAAGGATAAACTAAGCACACCCAAGCCCAAGAAAGAAACGGTAAGTTTCACGAAGGCCGCCTACTGGCGCAAGCGCAAGAAACAGCTCCAGGACATGATGTGGACGCACTGCGGCATCGTACGCACGGTTGCAGGCCTCAACCAAGGTCTCAAGGTCATTGACGAACTCCAAAAAGATGTCGATGCAGCCATCAAGAACAAAGAAACTGAAAACTTGCACTTCCTCGAATTCCTGAACGCGCTCCAAGTTTCCAAGATGATTCTCATTGCCGCGCTCCGTCGCAAGGAATCCCGCGGGCTTCACTACATTCTAGACTACCCCAACCAGGACCCGAAAACGAAGCACCAAAGCATTTATCTGAGCGACAAGAAATAAATCATTTTCTATATAGGAACGCATGGAAGAGCTCAAGGCAACACAGTCCAGAAAGAAAGTCAAGGATCAACTACCGTCAAAGATTGGCGGGTACAAACCGATACAAGCATTAAACAGCGGTGCCATGGGAAGCTTGTGGCTTTGCAGAGACCCGTCGCTGGACCGTCTCGTCGTCGCAAAGAGACTGAACGCGAACTTGAACCAGCAGGACATCTACATCAAGAGGTTCCTGCAAGAAGGCAGCATTCTCGCCCACTTGAACCATCCGAACATACTCCAGCCTTACGCCCTCTGGAAAGACAGCGACGGCAACTATACAATGTCGATGGAGTACATACAAGGTTCAAGCCTCAAGGATTTGCTCTTGAGAAACAAGCGACCGCCCATCTGGGTCGTCGAAACTATCCTCTACGAACTTTTAAGCGCACTGAGCCACGCCCACCGCAACGGGGTCACGCACCGCGACCTCAAGCCCGCAAACATGATGATTGACAAGGACGGGCGTCTGCGACTGCTCGACTTCGGCATCGCCCACACCGAAACGCCGCTCGAAATCGGCAAGGAACTCACGCAGACCGGTTGCATCATCGGCACCGCTGCCTACATGAGCCCGGAACAAATCATGGGCGAAAAAGTCAATTACGCAAGCGACCTCTTTAGCGTAGGCATCATTGCAAGCGAAATGCTCATCGGCGAGAACCTGTTCCGCGGCAAGGACTTCGAAGAAACCCGCGAAAACATCCTCAAGATGAAATTCAAGCTGGAAGTATTCCCGGACGATGTTCCCAAGCCGTTGCGCAAATTCGTGCTGAAACTCCTGAACAAACGGGCAAGCAAGCGTCCGTCTTCGGCATGCGATGCCGCCAACGAGCTGGCCGACCTCATGCACGAATACCCGCGAGACATGACCCCGTACATCGCCGAATGGGCCGATGCAGTGAACGAGGACCAACCGACAGATTCTATCATATCCCCTAAGCCGCAAAAAACTACATTTAAGTATGGAATAGGATTCTTACTTGGAGTTTTAGTCGCTACGGTGGTTTTTATAGCCATCTAGCACGTGGTCTAGAAGGATTAGTCCAATGAATTGGATAGACATTGCATGCCTTGCCTGCCTCATCATTTTGGGGGTTATCGGTTATTGGCGAGGATTGTTGAACAGCGTATTCAGACTATGCGCATGGGTTTTTGCAATTTTTGGCGCTTATTTTGCCCAAAAGATTTTTGGCGATTACGTTATACAGAACTTTACGTTCAGTGACTTTACCGCTCGACTCATTTGCACCTGCATAGGTTTCTTGATTCCCTTCTTACTGTTCTCGTTTATAGGGCATGTGGTCGGAGATTCTATCAAGGATACGATTGTCGGAAAAACAAACCACATTTTAGGGATGCTCTTTGGGTTCCTCAAAGCGTCCATTATTTGCTTTGCGTTTCTCTTCATCTTGCACCTTCTCCCCGTAGAAGGGAACCTCAAGGAAACAAGGAACAACGCCATCGCTTACAGCATTTGCAAGTCCGCCATCGTAGCGATGGGATATTCCTCCGACGAAGTGGATCTCCGTCAAATGGCCAAGGAAAAAGCAAGCGAACTTACAAAGACGATTACGGACAAAGCAAAAGGTTCTACCGAAGAGACCGCGGATTCGCTCAAAAGCGCCGCCAAAAATGCCGCGGATAGTGTAGCAACCAAAGTCACAGAAACTGCCGAAAAGGCAAAAGACGCCGCCATTGCCGCCAAGGACGCCGCTATAAAGACCTTTGAAGGCGAAAAGTCTAGCGCCCCCAAAGATTCAAGCAAAGTCAAGAAATAAAATTGGCAAAAAAAAACAAATCAGTTTCATTAGCGCCTCGCTAGCCGTGACGCGCATTCGCATGCGTCGCGGAGAATTTCTTCTTCCCCATCGACGTGGCGGCCACGCATCACAAACTTGCCGTTGCACATCACGGAATCTATCGCGCTTGAATTTGCGGAATAGACCCAGTTGCTATACACATTATAGCACGGCACCATGCGTTCGTTGTTCAAGTCTATCAGCAAGCAGTCGGCAAGACTGCCTTCCGCAATACAGCCTGCGTTGATTCCGAAGAACTGCGCGACATTGCACGTCGCCATTTTGAGGGCATCTTCGGCAGGGAGCGTTTCTGCTGTTCCCAGATACTTGGCCAAAAGCGCCATCGTCTTCATTTCTTCTTGCATGTCGAGATTGTTGTTCGACGAATCACCATCTGTCCCGAGGCCAAGCTTTAGACCATCTTTGAGCATTTCGGCAATCTGCGGAATACCGCTGTTCAGTTTCATGTTGGAGCACGGATTCAAAATGGCAGTTGCACCCGATTCCGCAAAAATCTTGCGGTCAGACGGTGTGAAATGAGTGCAGTGCGCTGCTGAAAAGTTTTCATCTAGCCCGTCCAAACGTTGCCAGAACTCCACCGGAGTGCAGTTGTATTTTTCTTCGCATTCCTTGATTTCAGTCATCGTTTCGGACAAATGAGTATGAATCTTGTAATGTTCGGAATGAGCAAGTTCAATGAGTTCCGCAGTTTTCTTGTCGCCCACCGTATAAATCGCATGTGGCATTACTACAAGTTGCACGCGTTCTGATTCACCCGTATGATTCTTCAAGAATTCGATGTTTCCTGCCCAAGCTTCCGGTGACATCAGCGATTCCGCGAACGTAACGCCAATCGCAGCACGGATTCCCATTTCTTCGACAACGCGCATCGTCTGCTCGCGATGCCAGTACATGTCCGCAAAAAACACCGTTCCCGACTTAATCATTTCGAGAACAGCCAAACGGCTACCGACACGAATATCCGCATCAGTCAATTTAGCTTCTGTCGGCCAAATGTATTCGCGGAGCCATTTGCCAAGTTCCATGTCGTCAGCAAAGCCGCGCAACAGCGACATCGCCGCATGCGTATGGCCATTATAAAACGCGGGCATAATCGCGAAATGCGAACAATCGACGATTTCAGCGCCATCGTAGTCAGACAGTTCCAGCGGACGCGTAACCTTTTCAAAAAGATTACCGACAATCAAGATGTCGCGCTTTGCACCATCGAAGAAAACGGATTTTAGAATAGTCTTTTTTTGCATAGCGAATATCCGACACAATAACCGGAACGACAATCTAGTTAACGTTCCTCTAGCAGTTTCTTCACGGAGAAAGCAAAATCCTGCAAGCTCGGGTCTCGCGCACCCATCAGCAAAATCGTGTCGCCGGGTTCGGCGTACTCAAGCATTTTCTTTGCGCACTCGTTGCGGTCGGCGATGTAAATGGCCTCGCAACCCTTGAGAATCAAGTCATCCGCAAGGTCGCCTGCGCTAATGTCACGCGTGACCGTTCCGCCAGCGTAATAGATTTCACTGAAGAACATCACATCGTTTTTGCGGTCAAAATCCATATCCATCGGGCGAAGCGTCTTTGCAATAAATTCAACTAAGTCCTTGCGCAAGAATCGCGTCGGGCCAAAGCCATGCGGCTGGAACCAAGCAATCACGCGGCCGACCGTAAAGTCTTGTGCGCTTTTGATGCTTGCGGCAATTTTCGCCGGATTGTGAGCAAAGTCATCGACAAGCGTAATGCCGTTAAACGTTCCGAGAATTTGGTGACGGCGGAACACGCCCGGGAAAGACGAAAGCGCATCGGCACATGTATGGAGCGAAACACCGGCGCGAAGCGCAGCAGCCGTCGCGGCCAAAGCATTTTCCATATTATGTTTGCCCGGCATCGGAATCTCGAACTTCACAAGTTCGTTGCCATGGCGAACGCGGAACTGGATATGCGTCCCGACGGCCCTAAAGTCAATCCCCTGAACACTCACGTAACTTTCATAACCAAAGTCAAATTCACGACCAGCGCTAAACTTCTTTGCGAGCGGGTGTGCATCGTTCACAATCAAGATGTGACCTGCACTCAAAACATTCTGACTGAATTTCAAGAAAATTTGTTCGAGTTCCGCAATTTCTTTGTGGTCTTTGTCGATGTTCAGAATGACGCCAATTTCCGGTTCATAGCGAACAAGCGTTCCATCGCTTTCATCAACTTCGGCAACAAGCCACTGCCCCTTGCCACTCACGGCGTTACCAATCTTACCTTGAGCCTGCAAGTTCACGAGGCCAGCGCCCGTCATCACGGACGGCTGAAGTCCAGCGTAGTCGAGAATGTGGTAAACCATCGCGGTCACCGTTGACTTTCCGCTTGTCCCGCTAATCGCAATCGTGCGCGCTTCCTTTGAAATCTTCGCGAGCATTTCGCTGCGGTGCATCACCGGGACGCCAAGTTCCTTCGCACGCTTCAAATCCGGGTTCGTATCTTCGATAGCAGTGCTCACCACGACTGCGGTAAGACCTTCGACAACGCCGGAACCATCCTGCGCAAAGCACTTGATTCCGCAATCTTCGAGTTGGCTCATGACAAGCGGCTTCTCGGCTTTTCCGTTGAGGAACTCGCCGAACTGACGGTCGCTACCGCTCACAGCAACGCCCTTGCCCACCAAATACTGCGCGATGGCACTCATGCCCACGCCCGCAACACCGATAAAGAAGTATGAATTCATGATTAGGTTTTAGGTTATAGGTTTTAGGGATTAGGTTTTAGGTTAAAGTCACACGCACAAGTGCATCGATAACAGGCGGCGAAGCCGCGATTTTTACTCCTACCACCTGTTACCTATGACCTATTACCTACTCAAGCAGTTCCGGGTCGATTGTGGGTTCGTATCCTGGTTCGACGAAATCTTCCGGGGCGATTCCCTTGCGGCGAGCGGCCTTCATCTGCTTGATGAGTTTGCGTTCAGCAGCCACAGCACGACGTTTTGCAGCTGTCTGAGCCTTTTCAGCAAGGCGCTGAGCACGTGTCTTGCGTTCCTTCACTGGAGCGGCTTCATCCGGCGAAATTTCAAGCGGTTCATCGTATTCGTCAAATTCATCATCTTCGTCAAAACGAATCTGCGCATCGAAATCGCGGAAGCCTTCGTCTTCGTCATACACAGGCGCCGACGCCGGACATTCCTTTTTCAAGAGCTTGAGCACATTTGCAAACGGTTCTTCCATCGGCACTTTGAACGTAAGTTTCTTGTTCGTGCGCGGATGGATGAGTTCAATCTTCACGGCCTGCAAAAGCTGCGCCGGAGCAATTTCAAGAACCTTCTCGGCCACCGGCTTCATCAGAGGCGGCACGCGGTTCAAGCTTTCATCGCGACCATCGTAAAGCGGATCGCCCACGACCGGATGCCCCGTGTAACGGCAATGCACGCGAATCTGGTGCGTACGACCCGATTCCAATTGCAATTCCAAAAGCGTTGCAATCGCAAAGAACTGCTTTGCCGTATAATGCGTGCGGCTTTCCTTACCGCCCTTCACCACCGCCATCTTGAGGCGATTCTTCGGGTTACGGCCAATCGGAGCGTCAATCGTTCCTTCGAGGTCACGCGGGCAGCCCCACACAAGCGCATTATACGTGCGGTGGAGCGTACGCGTTTCAAGCTGGTGCGCCAAATGCCTGTGAGCCACATCGTTTTTGGCGACCACCATAAGCCCCGGCGTATCCTTGTCCAGACGATGGACAATCCCCGGACGGAGCGGACCGTTCACGGTCGAAAGATTTTCCTTGAAATGATGCAAAAGCGCAGCGGCAAGCGTTCCCTTGCTCACACCATTGCCCGGATGCACGACCAAATTGCGAGGCTTGTTGATGACTACGATATCGTCATCTTCGTACACAATGTCTAGCGGAATATCTTCGGGTTCAAGCGTCGAAGATTCCTTCTCGATCATCTTTTCAACGACAACCGTCATCCCCGTTTCTACGCGGAAGTTCTTCACGACTTTGCCACCGCCGACCTTGACCTCGCCCGCTTCAATCAGCTTCTGCACGTCCGTGCGGGAGACATTTTCCATAACGCCGACAAGGAACTTGTCGATACGTTCACCATTATGTTTTTCTTCTACGATGTAATTCATTTTTCGGGATTAGGTTTTATGTGTTAGGCGGGATTTCTTTAGCATTCTTCTCGGCTTCTTTTTCTTCCTTAATTTGCTTGTGAAGTTTGCTCAACAATACTGGTGACAAAATCACGAATGCAACGCCGACAGTCACGAACGAGTCCGCCACGTTGAACGTCGGGAAACGCGTCATGATAAAATCCGGGAAATCGCAGTCGATAAAATCCACCACCTGTTGCATACGCATACGGTCGATGAAGTTTCCGACAGCACCACCGAGAATCATCACGACACCCATACGGCTCAAGTAATCGCGCTTGTCGATGGACTTATAGAACCACATGAGCGCAAAAGCGGCCACAATCGAAATCAGCAAAAAGAACAGCCACGGCGGCAAGAACGGCATCAAGTCCTGCGGACGACTACTGAACGCAGCCCCCTTGTTGTACACAAGCTGGAAACGCACTAGTTCACCAATCACAGGAATTTTCTCGTACGTAAAATTCCCCGCTTCGTCCGTAAAACGCGCTACCGCCCACAACTTCGTCAACTGGTCAGAAATAATGCTAAAAACAATCACCGCTACATGGAACGGCCATTTATTATAAAACTTCGTATTATCTTGCATAAAATCCTTTTTATAGATTGCTTCGCCCCTGCGGGGCTCGCAATGACAATGTCAACCCTTGATTTTCTTATAGGCCTGGTCAATCCACTTGTCCGAATAGAAGTGCATCGACGTTTCCTTGACAATCCGCTTCACCGTGTCGCGAATGATTTTCACCTTCTTGTCCGACGAGAACACCGACACGCCATCCCCGATCAGACTCAAGTTCTCCGCAGCCATAAAGAGCGGCCAAAGGCAGAAGAGTCGCGTACGCATCTTGATATTCGGGATAAGCTTCGTGTAGGCAATTGCATCGTCCAGATGATGCCAAGCCTTTTCGACAAGTTCCGCAAGCACCGCCCCGCACTTTTGAGCGTCCGCACCTTCCTTGAACAAATCGTTCGAATGCGCAAATCCATGACGACGGCAAATTTCTTCAGGGATAAAGCACACGCGGCGACCGGAATCCTCGACGCAGTCCTTCACGATGTTCACGACCTGCAAGGCAAGCCCAAAGCTCACGTCCAGCTTCGAAAGTTCCGCCTCACGTTCCGCACTGATAAAGCACGTGTCTGCCGAGAATAGCTTGGTCAAGAGCTTACCGACAATGCCCGCCACATAGTAGCAGTATTCATCGAGTTCGCCCACGTTCTCAAGCGTAAACCAGCCCGCCGAAAGAGCCGCCTCCTGACGGAGCGCAAACTTCGCCATGCCGCCGCACATTTCAATCACCACATCGCAAACCGGCTTTCTGTACGTTTCCGGAAGCGACTTCAAAAGCGGCACCACGACTTCGGACTTGACGCAGAGATCCTTGTTCGGATCATCGGAACCATGCCAAGACTGCGGGAGTGCAGCTACGAACGTGCGGATTTTTTCGATTTCCAGTTCGCCCGTCTTGAACACATCGGCAAACAGCGCAAGCACGCGGTCCTTTTCGGTCGCCTTCATGTCCGGGTCGTCTTCGACTGTATCCGCAATACGCAAATAGAGGTACGCAAGCAAAATACTGCGGTGCAACTTGCCACGCAAAACCTGGATGTTCAACGCAAACGTGCGCGACACCAGCTGCAAGATGTCTTCGGCGTACTTCCACGCCGCCTTGCCTTCGAGGACTTCCTCTACCTTGTATAAACCATCCAATTTTTCAATCATACTTGCTCAATTTGATCAATAGTCTTTGGCTTTCCTACTGCCTACTAGTACACCTCAAACATTTCCGGCGGGATCTTCTTGGACGCGGCCATCGCCTTCACGTACTTCCAGAAACGGCGATGCGCTTCCGCATTGTGAAGCTTGTGCGCAAAGCTCAATCCAGCACGATCCCTTACATTTTCCTCCGACATTGCAATTCCCTTGCGTTGGATTTCATAATTCACCCAACGGTACTCCAAATAAAAAGCCGACTGGAATAAATCCGTGAGTTTAAATTCCGTCCTGCGCACCATCAAGTAGGCAAGCCCCAAAAAAACGACTATCGATACAATCCCGTAATTAGCATATTCGCCAAGCCCGTACTTTTTCAAGAACCAGACGACAACCACAGCCGTCACCAAAGAAACGAGAAGCGAAAAAAACACATCGCAAAGTCTTAAAAAACTGACCCTACCAGGGTGCTTGACATAAGACTCGGAGACATAGGCCCATTTTTGCCCTCCATTCACCTTTTTTTTCATAAAGACGACGTAGGAAATGTTCCTAAACCAAAAATGAAGCCCAACCCATAAAAGCACGGGCACCCAAAAACCGTATTCCAAGAATGCATCAAAATCCATCATAGCAAAAATAAAAAATTTGCAAAAAATTAAGGACAAAGCCTGCAAAACATAGGCAAAACACAAATGTTAATTTTCATTTACAAACAAACGGTTCTTTTTTTTATCTTAATTTTCAAAAAATCTATCAACATCCCGAAGAATTAGCTAAATTGTTACACCTAATTGTTGATAGATTTTGAACCAGAACGGATGAGGATTGAAGATGCAGGTTGAATGGGAAAGATGTTTGAACTACCTCCACGGGATGTTGTCGGACACGGTATTCAAGACATATTTTGCACAGACCAAACTTGTAAGCCAGACCCCCGGGCACGCGGTTATCGCAGTGCCGCCCGGACTTGATGTCAAAGTTTATTCCGCCTACAAAGACCTTATCCGCCTCGCCTGGAAAGACGTATCGCACGACGATTCACCGGTCGAATTCGAATTCCAGCCGCAGGATGTCTATCAACCGCAAACACGCTCCTCGGAAAATTCATTCCGCGAATTTATCAAGCCGAGCGTTCCGCTCTCTGGCAGCTTCCGTTTCGAAAACTTCGTCCCCGGCGACAAGGCCCAGCTCGCATTCAACGCAGCACTCGCCGTAGCCAGAAATCCGGACGGAACGCAGTACAACCCGCTGTTCATATATGGTTCTTCCGGTCTCGGAAAGACGCACTTGCTCCAGTCCATCGGGAACTACATCCTCGAAGAAGACCCGACCAAGCGTGTGATTTACCTCACATCCGAAGATTTTTCGCAGCAGTACATGAAGTGCCTGCAAGAAAAGCGCATCTCCGAAATGTCCGACTTCTACCGTAACGAAGTCGATATTCTCCTCATCGATGACATCCAGAACTGGACAGGCAAGTACGAAACACAAAACGAATTTTTCTTGATTTTCAATGCGCTGCACCAGGCAGGCAAGCAGATAGTGCTTACGTCCGACGCCCCTGCCGCCGAAGTCAAGAACCTCTCCGACCGCCTCGTGAGCCGTTTTTCGTGGGGTCTCACCGTCGATATCCAGCCGCCTGACGTCGAAACGCGCGAAGCCATCCTCCACAAAAAGGCCGAAGAACGTCACCTCGAAATTAGCGACGAAGTCATCCGTTACCTTGCTGAAAATATTGCAAGCAACGTTCGTTGCCTCGAAAGCGCCATCATCAAGCTCACGCTCCAGTCGAGCCTCATGAGCCACGACATCGACATGAACATCGCACAGAAGGTCGTCACCGAAATCGCCCCGACGCTCCGCCGCCGCGTAAGCCTTGACGCCGTGCTCCATGCCGTATCGCAGCACTACGAAGTTCCCGAGACCAAGCTCATCGAACCGGGCCGCGGCACCAAGGAAATTTCCAAGGCACGCCAAGTCGCCATGTTCCTCATGCGCGAACTCTCCCCCATCAGCTTGCAGAGCATCGGCTCTCGCTTTGGTGGCAAGGACCACTCTACCGTCGTGCATGCCATCAAGAGCGTCAAGAAAGAGATGGAAACCGACCCGAGTTTTGCACGCTTAATTGAAAGTTTGAAGAACGCTATACATGATTAGTATTTAAGAACGACATATACGTTCAAATAAAGGGGGAGTTATGTTACAGATAAAAAAGAATAGATCTATTCTTGCGGCATTCTTTTTTTGCGCACAGGTATTTATTGCCTGTACCGAATCAAATCCGCCATTCCCGGCAGAAGCGATTGCAGAATCCAAGCCAATACAGGAAGAGGCTACAAAGCCCGATTCTACGCAAAAAGAGACCGCAGCCCCTGATTCTACAACAAAAAAGACTACAACTTCCGACTCAACCCTCAAAGAGACTGTAAAGTCCAATTCCACAACAGAGGGTTCAACAAAACGCTTTTCAGGTTTTGACGAGGAGAACGTACTCCACACCTACATTTCGGGAGACGAATCGGGCAAACTCTATTCCGGAAACCTCTACCTGGACTTTCCGGCAGATTCATTCTTGACCAAATTCGAACTCGGCGATATCGTGACCGTGGCGATAAACGGCTACGACACCCTTGAATTGCCGGTAGCGGAAGCCTCTGGTGACGTGCCCATCGCATGGTTCATGCTTTCGGCAATAAGCGGTTCAGATAAACTACTCTTGACCATGCATAACGGGCAACTGGCAGAAGTCCTTGGAATCACCGACGTAAAAAAGCCCATAGAAGTTATCGTGTCCATGAAGGAAAAGAGCGGCTTTAAGTTCGGCCTCGAAATGCGCAACGTCCAGTACTTGGACGTTTACGTGGAAAATTATCCGACACTTTCCATTGAAGAGTTCGCAAACTTCCGGGAAGTCCGCACTACGGGCATGGGCAAGAACAAGCTCTACCGCTCATCCAGCCCCATCGATCCCTGCCTCGGACGCAATCTCAAAGCAGATTCTCTCGCGAAAGAAGCGGGCATCGCCACGTTTATCAACCTCGCGGATGCAGAAGAATACGCCATAGCCTTCAACGGATTCGACAGTTCCTATTACGCATCGCAGAATGCCCTCTTTTTGGCATTGCCTGTAGAATTCTTTTCGAAGCCCTTCGAGGAGGGACTTGCAAAAGGGTTCCGCTACATGATCGAGCACGAAGGGCCGTACCTGATACACTGCACCTACGGAATGGACCGTACCGGCTTTACAATCGCCATACTGGAAGCGCTGATGGGAGCAACGACCGAAGAAATCCAAGCCGATTACGCAAAGACTTTCAGCAACTACTACAATGTCGTCGATGGCAAGCAAATCGCATTGAACGAACAACAGGTGGATTTTTTCAAAGCCGTTGTTCTAAGAAATCTAAAGGCCGTCTATCGCGCCGAGGGTGTCAACATCCCCGACACAGACAATATTGACTGGGCCACCGCCACAGCGAAATACCTGGAGAAATTCGGATTGACCCCAGAAGAAATTTCTGCACTGAAAGAAAAGTTAAAGTAAACAGACAAATAAATTAATTCAAATAAGGTCTATTTTCTAACCAATGTAATTGCAGCACCGATGTGTTTGCTGTTTAGCGTGATATCGTCATCGTCCTGTTCGCGGTTCGCATCGACTCGGAATCCGTCAACCTTTTCTGTTTCACCTCCGAAACCACCCGCAACCTTTATAGCGAAACCCACGTAATAGAGTTCAGAAATTTTCCAAAGTTTCCCTAGTTCAAATTCCAAAACGCTTATTTCATTCGTATAGTGCATCCCATATTTTTGCCAGGATTTCGTATTACCGTTTAGGAACACGCCCTTAACCGTAGCACCGATAAAAATTCCATTGAACGGATTCTGTTCATTTATACTGGGGTACCACTTGATGCCAATTCCCCAATAGGGCCTAAAGCGGACATTATTCTCTGAAAATTCTTCTTCGTCGTGCGAATATACTTTATAGCGGTGTTCCCCTACAGACCAAAAACAGCCTATGTTCCAAAATAGGACAACCTTTCTAGCAAAACTGAATCCAATTTTAGCGTCAAGCAAAGGACCACCACCTTCAAACGAATAGATATCGTAATAAAGATCCTTGTCATAAACCATTTCATCGCGTTCCAAGTCATGATAATAGTTTGTCTTCGATTTCGTCTTGTAATCCGAAACAGAGTACATACCACCCGCAGAAAGTTCAAAATAAAAACGTGTATTTTGAATAATCTTCCGATCTAGCGGAGAAAGCTCAAACCAGCCCGCTACAGAGTACGCCACTAAGCAAAAAATCAAAACGGCAACACGCTTCATCTTTACTCCCTAACATTAAAGACGGCATAGTTCACAAACTTTCCGCAAAAAGTGTCTTCTGGAGCAAGGAATGTTTCAAGCGTGTAATCGCCACTGACTTTTCTTTCGTCAAATTCAGCCATATAATACTTGACTTCATCCGCAAAGCCACGAGAATCAGTCTTTGTTTTGACAGTATAAGTAGGTAGCTCGATTTTCTTGTCATTACAGAAGAACGTGATAGCGATTGTCAAATCACAGTTCTTATCAGCGCGGTCCTTACCACCGCAAAATTCCTCATAAGAATAACTAGCTTCCTCGCCATATTCGGACGAACGGCAGTATTCAGAAACTATCAGCGAGTCATTGCTGTAGATGCGCATTTCCAACGAATCTACGTTAATCGGTTTGAGCGCTTTGACATACCCCGGTTTGTAATCATAATCTTCAGGGTGACAGAACAAACAACAACTACACAGCCATACATAGGCAAGCATACAAAGTTTTCTAAACACTTTCATACCCCTAAATATAAACTAGAACAACGAAAAAGCCCCGGATTATTTCATCCGAGGCAATTTTTTTTTCATGTCATTCCGGCCTCCGAGCCGGAACCACCGTTTACTGCCTACTTGTTTACAGGCAGTGTGCGCGCAAATCTTCGTCGCTCAGCGTGCTGAGGTATGCAGGCGGCACGTCGAGAACGGTGAAGCAACCGGTCTTGCCGTCGTTAGCCTTCATGCGCAGCGCTGCGCGGGCGTAAGCCACGAGAACGCTGGTCGTGAATTCCGGGTTGGAATCGAGCTTCAGGCTGTATTCAATCACGTGGGTGTGTTCCTTGTTCATGCCGGTCTTGCCGGTACGAATCACGAAACCGCCGTGAGCGAGCCCGCTGTGGTTCTTGTTGAATTCTTCTTCGCTGATGAAGTTTACCGTGGTGTCGTATTCGTCGAAGTAGTTCGGCATCGTCTTGATGGCGTTTTCGATATAGGCCTTGTCGGCACCTTCTTCGGCAACCACGTACACCAGGCGAGTGTGCTTCTGGCGAGTGGTGAGTTCCGGCATGGAACCGCTACGCACGGCTTCGAGAGCCGCTTCCACCGGGCAGGTGTACTGCTTCGCGTTCTTCACACCCTTGATGCGGCGGACAGCGTCGCTGTGGCCCTGGGAAACGCCCTTGCCCCAGAACGTGTAGTCCTTGCCTTCCGGAAGGATGGACTGAGCATACACGCGGTTCAGGCTGAACATGCCCGGGTCCCAACCAACGGAAATCATCGCGATCTTGCCGGCGGCCTTGGCGGCAGCGTCAACAGCGGCAAAGTGCTGCGGAATCTTGGCGTGGGTGTCGAAGGAGTCGATCACGTTGAACATGGCGGCATACTTCGGAGTAAGCACCGGCAGGTCCGTAGCAGAACCGCCACAGATGATGAGCAAATCCACCTTGTCCTTCCAGGCTTCCATTTCAGAGACGTTCAGCACCGGAACGCCCGCCGTCTGGATCTTGACCGTAGCGGGGTCACGACGTGTGAAAACAGCGACGAGTTCCATATCCGGAGCCTGCTTCACGGCGCATTCCACACCGCGACCGAGGTTACCGTAACCGAGAATAGCAATCTTTGCCATAACAATATCCTTGTTAAAAATTTTTGCGGATGAAAATATAGGAATTAGACGACAAATGCGTAAACCGAGAGTCGCGACAAAACTTGTTTTGGCATGACCGAGGTTAGCATTTGATACTTGAGTGGAACGAAAGTATAAAGACGAGAGACGAGAGACGAGAGATTTTCATGTAAAAATTATAGGGAGTAAGGGGGGAAGGCTGGACTTTCACTTCGTTCAAGTCCCAACTGTTCGGCTCGATCATAGTCTTGCAAGCAAGACTACGACACTCGCCTTTTTCAGTTGTCCCCCTGGCTGCAGCCTCGCCCTTCTGTCATCCTGAGCGGAGAGCCGCGGGCTCGAAGTCGAAGGATCCAGAGCAAGTCTTCCGCCACCCCTTCGAACGGGCCCTCAAACGCCGGCCCGCAACGCCCCGGCTTTCTTACTCTTCGAAATTAACCCTTGCCGACGAGATGATTTTTTCACAAAGGGTCGAATCAGAATCTTTTGGGTAGTACCCAAATTCAGCATAAGTTATAAACTTGTCTCCATAACGATCTCTTGTTCTAGCCGCAAGAATAACGACAACCTTTCTCTTATTTGACTCAATTAAATCGAATCGGCCAGCCTCCGTGAATACATTATCTTTTCTAGGATTGGCAAACACTTTACCTGAATTTGGAGTTCTATTTCCAGTACGAAAACAAAGGACTTTTTCATTATTTTGGTCAATTACCCACCTATAATGTTCAAATTTTGCTTGACTGTCTTCTATACTGAAATTTTGAGGCATTTGAAATTTCAGTCTTCTATACTTATAATAATGTTGTTCCTCGCAATTACAACTGAATAAAAAAACACATAGTATTAAAAGCAAAAATCTAAACATTTTGAACCTTATTTTTTTCCACTGCCGCCACAACTATTCTCCCCAGAACAAACTTCTTCAGCATAAAAAACCTCACCCTAAATATAACCTATACCCCGCCCCAAAACCACCCCGTGACCAAAAACTCCGCATAGGCCCAATTTTGTCATAATCTGACATGGCAATTAAAGTATATTTATCGCAGACACTAAACCACAAACCTCGCCTTTTTATGCTTGTAGGCGAAAGGAGTAAAAAATGCCAGAATTATGCCGTTTTTTGGGCATCGTCATCCAAATGTACTTCAACGATCATATGCCTCCACACTTCCATGCGATATATAATGACTTGGAAGGTGTCTTCGAATTATCTACATTTGAGATGTTGGAAGGCAATCTTCCGGCAAGGGTCAAAGGTCTTGTTGTCGAATGGGCAACTCTTCATAAGCAGGATTTGCTAGATAATTGGAATTCTTTGACAAACACCGGAGAATACAAGAAAATCGATCCATTGGTCTAGACTATGCTTCACGTGATTGACGCAAAATATATTGGCGATTACAAGATATCCGTCGAATTCAACGACGGATGCCGTTTTGTCGCTGATTTCGAAAGCGTCATCAAGTCGGACCACCGACCCATCGTGCAGCAACTAGCAGACATCAATACCTTTAAAGATTTCACGCTGCAAGCGCACACGATTACATGGTCGAACGGCGTCGATTTCGCCCCCGAATTCATCAAGAGCCTTAATTTTTGACAAAATTAGGCAAAAATTATATTGTATTTTTGACAAAAAGTTATATATTTTTATTGTATTTTTGCCAGAATGGCTGGACAATGTCTGCCGATGTCCGAAAGAAATACAAGGTTTAGACGCAATCCTTTTAAATTCCCGTGCTGCCGAAGCCGCCGCGGTCAGCGCCGTCGAGCGGGCCTTCCTCGAAGGTGAGCGTCGGCTGTTGTTCCATGATGCGGAACTGAGCGATGCGGCTCCCCTTCTCAATGGTCACGTCGCGGGTGGCGTACACCGGCATTTTCCACCAGTCGTTCGCGCCACAGTAGCTGGAATCGACCACGCCTACGGAATTCGCCTGCAAGATGCCAAAGTTCTTGAACGTGGAACTGCGCGGGGCGATATGCGCCTCGTAACCCTCGGGCAACTTCATCGCGACCCCCAGGTGAATCAAGCGGAACTCCCCCGCCTTGAGCGTCACGGTCTCCGCCGCCGCAAGGTCAATCCAGTCGGACTTGCCGCCCACATACGTGAGGCGCATGATAGAATCGTCGAGATATTGAATTTTAATCGTCTGTGAGGCCATGATTCAAATATACAATTTTTATCTTTGACGATATGAATTCGAGTACGAGGCCATCTCCGGAACTTCTCTTGCCCGTGGGTACGCGCGAGATGCTCGAGGCCGCCGTCGCAAACGGCGCCGATGCCGTTTATTTCGGGGTTCCGCACTGGAACGCGCGCGGGCGCACCGAGGACTTTTCGCTCGAAGACGTCGGCGAGATGATCCGGTATGCGAGGGTGCGCGGCGTGCGCACGTTCCTCGCGATGAACGTGCTCGTATTCGAACGCGAACTGCGGGAGTTGCCGGAATTCCTCGCGAAGGTGATTTCGCTGGAACCAGACGCATTCATTATCCAGGACATCGGGCTTGCGCGCCTGATACGCGCCATCGCGCCCACGCAGGAAATTCACGCGAGCACGCAGATGACGCTCGCGAGCGCCGAAAGCGTGAACCTGGCGGCAAAACTGGGGTTCAACCGCGCCGTGCTCGCCCGCGAACTTTCGCTCAAGGAAATCGCACGCATCAAGGAAGCGACCCCGCTCGAGCTCGAAGTGTTCATTCACGGCGCGCTCTGCGTGAGCTATTCGGGGCAGTGCCTCACCAGCGAGAACTTTGGCGGCCGCAGCGCAAACCGAGGGCAATGCGCCCAGAGCTGCAGGCTCCCCTACCGCATATTCGTGGACGGCAAGGAATACCGCGATACGGATGCGCAATACCTGTTCAGTCCACACGATTTGTGCGCCCTCCCGCGACTCGGCGAACTTGAAGAAATCGGCGTGAGCTCGCTCAAGGTGGAAGGCCGCCTCAAGAGCCCGGAATACGTTGCGGCGGTCGCGCGAGCCTACCGCAAGGCGCTGGACCGTACACCGCTCGAGGCAAGCGACAAGGAACCGCTCGAAGTGCTGTTCAGCCGCGGACTGCGCACGGGCTGGCTCGACGGCGACAACCACCAGGAACTCGTGGACGGCACGTTCAGCAACCATCACGGGATGTACCTCGGGACGGTCGTGCGCGTGGAACGCGGGTGTGTCGTGGTGGAACTGGATGAATGTTTGGAGATCCCCGCCTTGATTCGACTTCGCTCACCACAGGTCGCGGGGATGACAAAACAGGACAAGGGATGCGCCGATGGCCTTGTCGCAGGTATGAT
>JAEEGG010006044.1_pt1 | contig 28504 bp, 32 predicted proteins | sample 9134161 | NCBI WGS metagenome assembly JAEEGG01 (sample SAMN16246543, study PRJNA631951) | gut metagenome | biome: gut microbiome; feature: rumen; material: CR-attached | host: Bos | place: Iran: Karaj | collected 2018-10 | reverse complement strand
CCGACAACCTTATCTTCATCCAAGGCCACCAAGGTGTTCCGATAGCTGTACTGTGAGTCTTCCCGCTCCACAAGCCTGGTCATCATTTTCCGGAAATCTTCAAGTCCATAGCCGGCACCACAGAAATATAGGCAACAATCGTCGGTCATTGCCATCATGATAAGCCGTGCTATGTCAGCAGATTGTTCTTTGGTTGCATTTTGGATTCTAACCATCTCTTTTCAGTCATAAAACTATTTTGCCCAATTCCGTGGATGAAGATGGAAATATATAGACATCCCAAATTGTTCAAACAATTTGCGAAATTACAATATTTTTTGCATATCGTATGTGCCGTTTGCTAAAAAAAGGTCCTATTCTTGCATAGTTCGCATATTTTTACTTTATTTGCACAAAATATCTGACAATAGATAAATCTAAAGTCCTAAAACATGAGGGGTTACTGGACCCTTTATTCTTATGTGCACTGACGTGATACCATTTCTACCTTTTTTGTAAGATAGTTATGTATAATGATGCAGTCGCTTTCTCCGAGAAAACCAAAGTACGGTTGCCATAGCCTGATGGTGTGAGATACATTGATTTTAAAAACAAACTACAATTATTCTACTGAAAATGATGAAAAAACTATTGGCACTATTGCTTTCACTCGTCATTAGTACTGCTTTTGCGCAAGAACGCAAGGGCAACGAGGTCGTCTACACCTCCCCGCAAGGTGACCTGCGAATCCAGATGTGCAACGAGCAGATGTTTCGTGTCACCAAGAGCAATACGCACCAATTTGTCGCCGACGAGCCTTGGATGGTTGTCAAATACGATTTCGCCCCCGTCGATTTCCAGGTTTCCGGCAATACGCTGTGTACCTCTGCGCTGCAACTGGAAGTGACACCAAACCCCTGGCTCATTACCGTAAAGGACAAAGCAGGAAAAATCCTTTATCACGAGACCAATGCGGATGCTGGCGCTCAGCCCATGAATGAATGCACGATGCAGCCCGATGAGCATTTCTTCGGTTTCGGCGAACGCATGGATGCCCTCGACCAGCGAGGCCGCAAGATTCACCTGAACGTGGAATTAGGCCAGGGACCGCGGCCCGCCGTAGGTGGCAAGGATATCCTCCGCGCCAACTACTGTCCCGTTCCATGGTTCATCAGCACAAAGGGATATGCCGTCTTCTTCCATAATGCGGCAAAGACCGACTGGGACATGGGCTGGAGCCGCAAAGACCGCTACAGTTATAGTGCCAGCGCCGGAGCACTTGACTATTACATCATCGTGGGACCCACCATAGAGTCTCTTATCCACAACTACCAGCAACTCACTGGCGCCAGTCCGCTGATGCCCCGTTCTGCCTACGGACTGCATCTGGGCTCATACAGTGGCGGCACATGGAAGCATGAGGAGATGACCAGCGACACCTATCCGGTCAACCTAGTTCGCCGGATGCGTGGTGAGAACATCCCCTTCGACCTATTGTGGCTCGACTCCACCTGGCGGTTCTTCAATTCCACCTTTGGCAACGGAGGTTGCACGTTCGAGTTCCGCCCCACGTTCAAGAATCCACAGGCCATGATTGACTCCGTCTATGCCCAGCATGTCGACATGTTCGGACTGCACATCCGTTCCATCATGGACAATGGCCAGCACAACACGCTGCTCGACGATGCGCTGGCAGCCGGTGTCACCATCCCCGGGGCACGGAGCAGCGGCATCATCAATTTCTTCGACCCGAAGGCTGTCGACTGGTGGTGGGAGAATGGTGTCTCGCGCATAGCCCGCATGGGAGTGAAATTTGTCAAGACCGATGTGGGCAGCGCCCTGCGCTTTGAGGATGGATTCAAGCCCGACGGCCCGTTCAGCGCAGACGAGTTGCACAATCTCTTTCCCATTGCTTACGCCAAGGCTCCCTACGAGCGCTTTGCCAGGCTGAACGGAGTGCGCGGTTTCGACCACACCCGCGAGGGTTATGCCGGCATACAGCGCTATCCCTTCATCTGGGCAGGCGACTGGGGCTCGGAGTGGCAGTGGTTTGAACCCGTCATCCGTGGCGGCCTGAATATCGGCCTGTCGGGAGTGGGCAATTGGTCGCACTGCATGGGAGGCTTCGAGCAGTATTCTCCCTACGATACCGACCTCTATGTGCGATGGTGCCAGTTCGGCATGTTCAGCCCTGTCGCCTTGCTCTTTGGCATGGACCACCCACGCTACCATGAGCCCTGGACCTATGGCGAGGAGGCACAGCGAATCTTTGTCAAGTACGACTCGCTGCGCTACACGCTCATTCCCTATATTTACAGCAACGCTTTCCGTATGTACCGCACCAGCCGTCCGCTGATGACTCCCTTGCTCTACGATTTCACCAGCGACGAACTGACCTACAACATCAGCGACCAGTATCTGTTCGGCGAGTGGATGATGGTGTGTCCCGTCACCAGCAAGGGCGCCTTGAGCCGTCCGGTCTTTTTCCCGGGAGAACGGTGGGTTGACTTTTGGACAGGCGAGCGCATAGAGGGACGGCAGTATAAGTCGTTCCTAACGCCTCCCGACCTGATGCCCATCTTCATCCGCGAGGGAGCCATCATCCCTAAACAGCCAGCCATGCAATATATGGGGGAACGGCCTGTCGATACAGTGACGCTGACGGTGTTCCCCGCACGACATTCGGAATACGAAATGTATGAGGACGACGGGCGCACCGACCAGTACCGGCAAGGTATCTATGCCATCACCCGCATCGTATGCCAGCAGGATGGACAAATCTGCACGCTGACCATCCACCGTCCCGAGGGACGCTTCACACCAGCCCGACATGCCTACCACGCTGAGGTATACTGGGACGAAGAACCCAGCCAAGTCCTGCAGAACCAGAAACCTATGGCCAGAATCCAGCCCGACGCCGATGCCGAGGGATGGTACTTCGACACTCAGTTGCGCCGCGTCATCATCAAGAGCCGGCTGACCAACCAAAAGAATATAGAATTCAAAATCCTGCCACAATGAAAAAGTTGCTCACCCTTGTCACCACGCTTTTGCTCGTCAGCATGGTCTCCGCGCAGAACCATAACGCACTGCGCTTCCGCCAGCCGTTGGCTTTCCATCAGTATCTCATCCGCGACCTCCACCAGCAGACGTTGGAGCGCGACCGCTCACTGTCTGAAGCATTGCAGAAGAAAAAGCAGACATTGCAATACATAGCCGATGCACGCCAGAGGATGATGTCGATAGTAGGTGAACTGCCAGAGCGGGGAGAACTGAAAGCCCAGGTCACGGGCAGCGTTCAAGGTGATGGATTCCATGTGGAGAAGATTGTCTTCCAAAGTGCACCGGGACGCTACGTCACCGCTCACCTGTATCTGCCCGACAACATTAGCCGGCGCATACCTGCCTGTATCGAGATGTGTGGACATGGTCTCAACGGCAAGGGTAACGGTTCGATGCTGGCATGCCGCATGGCGGTCAACGGCATCGCCGTGATGGTGGTGGACCCGTTGTCGCAGGGTGAGCGTCTTCAACTCCACGATGCCCAAGGAAAGCCGCTGACAAGGGGGGTAACCACCGAGCATACACTCATCGATGTGCCATATCTGCTGCTGGGTTCCAGTCTGGCGGCACAGGAGTATTTCGACAATAGCCGAGCCATCGACTATCTGCTCACTCGCAGCGACATCGACCCTGACCGCATCGGAGCCTATGGCTTTTCTGGCGGCGGAACGCAATGCGCCTATCTGGCCGCCCTCGACGAGCGCATTCAGTGTGCCTGTGTCGCATTGTTCTTCTCCTCGCGGGAACGTACCCTGGAATTGATTGGTCCCTCCGACGGATGCCAGCAGATGCCCAACGAGGGTGCCCAGCGCATAGAGATAGCCGATATGGCACTCATGATGGCGCCAAAACCCTTCATTGTGCTCGACGGGAAATACGATTTTGTGGACCATTGGGGTGCCCTGCGGGGATTCGACGAACTGCAGCGCGCCTATACCACGCTTGGATGTCCCGAGCGTGTGCGTCAGTATTATGCTGAGGACGGCCACGGTGCTCCTCTTGATGTCCAGCAGGAGATGGTCGGGTGGTTCCGTCGCTGGCTCGCCGAAGACCAGTCGCCACTGGTGGATGTCGCCCCATGGCAAGGCAAGGAGATGAACTGCACCAAGAGCGGACAAGTGAATCTGGAATACCCCGACGCACAGTCTGTCAGTGACATGGCACTGGCGCAGATGCAACAGTATGCAGACAACCGCAAGGCATTCCTGCAAAAGGACGCTGCCGACGTGCAGGCCACACTGTGTCGATATCTCGGCATCACCCTCCCCAGTCAACCCATCGAGATGGTTCCTACAGGTAAGGCCGACCTGCGCGACATCACCGAACTACGCTTCCAAATCAATCGTGAGGGCGAGATGCCGGTGCCATGCATCGTGCGCATACCTGATGCCGCAAACGACAATTCCAAGATTCAGATACACCTCTGCGAACAGGGCAAGGCATGGTATTTGAACGAAATCGACCGCCGCGATGCTGTCAGCGACGGCACTATCATCATTGCTGCCGACCTGCGGGGCATCGGCGAGACAAGCGACCCCTACGACCTGAACCTGCTGAAATATTGGAACCGCGACTATCGCCTTTCGGCTACAGCGCTCCACATCGGACGGCCACTGATGGGACAACGCGTCACCGACCTCATCACACTGCTCGATTTCTGCTCGCAGCATCCACAGTTGAAAGACCGCAAAATAGAGGTCGTGGCCGACGGTGTATGCGGACCGGTGGTCACACATGCTGCATTGCTCGACTCACGCATCTCAAGCGCCACCTTGACACGCACCCTCAGAACATGGCGCTCCTATCTGGAGAACCCCATTCAGCACGACATGCTGGCCAACGTGCTTCCGGGTGTGCTGCGAGACTATGATTTGCCAGACCTCGTCCGTCTATCCAACGGGCGTGTCCGCTATGGTGATTGAAAGGCAGACATCTTCAGCAATAGGGTATGATTTGTCTCTTCCTGAAATCCAGTGAAGACGCATTTGACAGAACATTCCTGCTTGACAGGAGGTTTTGAACCTCCCGATTTTAACAATTACCCCTCTAAAAACCTAATTTCTGTTAAACTGCAGATTTCCGTTTTTCTATTTCATGTTTTTATACTACTTTTGCAATCGTAAGTGTTGAATAACTGTCTCAAGGTCAGTTGACAACAAAGATCCCCTTTGGGAACCATTCCCATAAGCCTCTGGACAATCTGGCTGCTGGAAACAGCCAGCATTGAATACTTCATTCATGACTCTCACTTAATATGGAACTGATGCTTATAAAATTGGAATGGAGCCATTTCGATAGGTGGTTCTGTAATCAATCCGCATTTTATTTGCAAATACTGCTGCAATCCTTATTATTGCAGTGGTTGTCAAGCTTGTACCCCTATTCAGGCACAGGATTGTCATATTCATGTCCCAATTACGAAGATGTCATCAACTCAATTCAGATGCCGTCATCATGCGTAACTTCCCATCAAAACAGTGTTTAGCCTTGCCGGTATCCCATAACCTACGGTACCATGGCAAGAATCTATGTGGCCAGCAGTTGGCGTAACAAGAATCAACAGAAACTGATATCCCTTCTCCGGGATAACGGTCATAAAGTGTATGACTTCACCAAACCACACGGTGAGGACAAACCCAACGTGTGGGATGAGGTGCAACTCAACCAAGACAGATGCACGGCAGCACAGTACTCCGAGGCAATGGCCAACCCTGTCGTGGAGAAACGGTTTGAGGAGCATCTGTCGGCAATGACATCGGCTGACACCTGTATCCTTCTCCTTCCCTGTGGTTTCTCAGCCCACTCCGAGGCCGGCTTCATGGCAGGCCTTGGAAAGAGGGTGCTTGTCTTCAACTTTGACAAAGAGGTGAAGCCGGAACTGATGTACCTGCTCTACGAGGGGTATGCCAATAATCCCAATGACCTGCTCGAATGGCTGGAGGATCCAGTGCCAGGCGTATGCCGTGTATGTGGTTGTACTGAGGACAATCCCTGTTTCAATCCCAAACATGGCTATTGCAGCTGGACGGACAGCACCATGACGCTCTGCTCTCACTGCGCCAACAAGGAGATAGCCGATGATCCCGAGACCATCCATTGCGTCAACGACAACGACGATGTCTTCAGATGATTTCTATAGTGATGGATGTGGATAATTTTGCAAAAGTTGTCCACATCATAGACAAACCCAAAACAAAAAGACATGAAAGAAATTGAGATAAGAGAAGCCGGAAGGCTAATCGTAGCTGACACCCTTGGTGTTTCCGTAGACGAGTGTACTGATGAAGCTGGCCTTGAGGATGACCTTGGGGCAGACTCTCTCGATGCAGCCGAAATCCTCATGGCGGTGGAGACAAAATACGACATCACCGTGGCGGAGGGCGAAGCCGACAAGATAGAGACGGTGGGGGATCTCCTCGAAACGCTGGTTAAAAAGGTGCAGGACCAATGAGACCTCCCATGTCTAACCACCAAAATCCTTGCCATGTGCGGACTGCTCTGTTTGCTGGCTGCTATCTACCTTACAGGCGTTGTGCTCGGCATGATATGCATGATGATAGGGCAGGGGTTTTACTGCAGATACACGGAAAAGGTGAAACCTGACGCCTGGTGGTTGCTGAAAATCTCCCTGTTGTCATGGATGGCCGTCTACCTCGCAATGATGCTGATCAGTGAGGCATGGTACAGACGGAAAGAGCGGGATATGGATAGTCAAGGGAAACATATAAAGAAATAGAGCAGGGATGGGAATGACATCCCCAAAAGGAATGAAACCAACGCCGGATAGATGAAATCACTGATAAGCATAATGGCTGCTTTCCTTCTGCTGACCATGGTGTCGGGATGCAAGGAACTGGACAAGCTGGCAGAACTGGATGAGATAGAGAGTCTGCTTGAGAGGATAAATGCCGCACATGGCGGGGACTCCCTCAGGGTGGACAGCGCCCTTGCCATGACAGATATGGCCGATATGACCCTGTACGACTCCATAACCTTTGACTCGGTGCATAAGATGATGACCGTCATCAAGAAAGTGAGGCTCGAAGGGCATGACTACTGGACCATCATCGGGGTGGGGGAGAGGATGGGCGGTACGGGCATTACGCACTCGGAGAGCTGCTGGTGCCACCGCTTCAGGACCGACGGGACAAGATAGATACAAAACCAAAACGATAATATGACAAACGATATCACTTCAATACAGCAGGTGCTGGAACTCCTCAAGGCGGGAATCGATCCGTCTACCTGCAATCTGGCACTGAGAAAAGACAAAACGGATGTGTGGCGTGCGGATATGTTGCCATCCATTACCGCGATGGATGATTTCCCAAGGCGGTCTTATGAAGACCAGGAGACATATATCCTCAAAATGAGCTTGGCTCCGGCTTGGACAACATGCGCCTTGCTCGAGAGCATACCGGATGACATGAAGCTGACCATCACGATGACAAGGGGCGGTTATGACATGTCGGAGCATCATGATACGTATGAGGAAGCCTATATGTCCGACGCTTACTTCGCCATATTCGAATACGAGGACGATGAGAGGGACTTCTATATCGAACGTACTTTCGGAGGCGACTCATACATCGAGGCGGCAACCAACATGGTGATAGCCTACCTGACTGAACTCAAAAGCCAGATAGGATAGGCCGATACATATAACAAGAGAAAACTCAACTGTGACCTCATATCAATCTTATAGAAGAATTTTTCATACGATAAGAATTAACATAGCGTGATTAAATGAGACTTGTCCAATCAAGGACAAATGCCGGCTCGTGAGAGCAGGCCTCATGGGTAATTCATTAAAGTTATTCAGACATCCTGCCACTCGTGAGAGCCGTAGGAAACGGAACGGTAGCTCAGCTGGCCAGAGCACGTGCCTGATACGCACGGGGTCGGTGGTTCGAGTCCACCCCGTTCCACCAGAACAATCAAAGCATAAGGTTAGTAGTTTAGTAGTAATTTTTTTCATTTGTGTCACATTTTATCGCCTGTGAAGGCCATTGAATGTGGTTTGAGAAAATATGATTGATTAATATTTCATATCGGAACGAAATTCGTGAGAACAACGTTCCACCCGGACCCGTAGCTTAGCTGGTCAGAGCGGCGAATTCATCATTCGACGGTCGCAGGTTCAAGTCCTGCCAGGTCCGCAAGGATTGCTTTCTTCGTTGGCTGAAATGAGACAGTCTGTCAGGATCATTTCTTGAGTTCCAAGTTGCTGCACCGGCTTGGGACACACAAAGCACCGAAAGGTGAGGGCCTGGAAAGCCACAAACCCTGCCTTTTCCTCATTGATGGCAGGTCATCCTATCCGGATAAGCCCATGGGGAGCCTGCACCATGGGACAGGATGCTGAGGAAGGCGTGAGCAGGACGCAAGACTGGGGAGACGCGAGTCCCCATGGCCGGGAAGTCTCAGCCAAGAGGCACAAGAAAAGAACTCTCAACCGGCCGTACAGGACATTGGTGTAAGGGTAACACGTCACCCTTTGGAGGTGAATAAGCCGGTTCGAATCCTGCATGTCCTTCCAAGACGATTGAGCCTATAAGTGATATAAGGGTGCTCTCGCCCTCAACAGGAGTTTTAACCATCAAGCATAATGACGATATGACAAGTTATCAAGACCTGGAAAAAAACATTAAATCATACCACAGGCTATTGGCAATGTATGGCTTGACGCCATTTGCCATCTTGTGCGTGGTAATGCTATTCTTGTTTTTCCATAACAAATCATCATTCTATGATTATTTGCCTATATTGACAGGTATGGGTTCTTGCTCGCTTTTGACTTTTTGTTGTATGATGTTTTTATCTTATAGTTTCGTGCCTGAAATAATAAGAAATGTCAATGATTGCTGGGAGGAATTCATTAAAAAGGATTTGATAGAGAAACAATACAAGGATGTCATTGAATATCAAGGAGTTCTAAAACAATTGATTGAGGATGAAAGATTGATGAATGATAAGATCAACAAGATATTAGAAGAATATGAATCGAAAAACAGTAAAACCCAATGAATATGCCACATCTTATAGTACTTCACAGCGGAAGCAATGAGTTCTACATCAACGCAGAGCACATCTCCGCCATATTTCCAACCATAGTGAAAAGAGACCAGAGGGAACTCCATGGCTCGAAACTGATCCTGGCGACACATGCCTCAAGATTCATCGTTGAGGAATCACCGGCCAGAATCTTGGAAATGCTGAGCCAGTCCAACGATGGCCACCAATCGACCAACAATAACCGCAGCTGAGCCACGGAACTTCCTCACGTGCCGCCAGAGCAATATGAGAAACCTTTTATATAAGGTATTAAGGTAATAACTATAAATAACAGCATCTGCGACAAGCAAAAAACAGCAATGAACCATAAACGCCAAAACATTCCAAAATGGCCTCCGAAACCTCAAAAAACGGGTGGAAAAAGGCCCCGAAAATCCCCTATCCCGAATTCCACATAATAATGATTATGATAAATAGGGTTATTGATTAATGAAAATTTTAAGTGTTCTAACCCCCTATCAATCAAGTATTTAGTTTAATTTTGTGTTAAAAATTTTACTCAAAAAATAGCAAAAATTGAAAAATAATGCGAACTTAGTTGCAAAACAACATCTTTCAAATGATGTAAAGTCCTATAAATCAGAACATAATCGTTCTTCATCAATAGGATTTAACTTCGGATTATTCCGTTAAAACAAGATTTTTACGATAATTCACAACAAAAAAGCAAAACATAGAACCAAATGAAATATATCGATAACAGCAAATCCAATTTTTCCATGATTCAGTTTGGCTATGCACCTGACTTGTTTGAAATATTCAAGAGCCAGCTCTCTGTTCCGATGTTCATAACATCCACGATTGAAACAAAGGATGATGGCCAGGAAGATATTCCTCTCATCATCGTCAGGAATGACAAAGACAAGTTCTTTCTTGTCGAAAACAAAAGGCAAAATCAGAGTGCGGTGTTAGCGGAACACATCTTTAGCATGATTCACCATATCAACTACAGAGACTTGTCCTACAATGTCTGCCCAGTATGGTATACCGAAGAAACAGACTTAAATGAAATTCCTAACCATTTCGTCGATGAAGTCATGAACAAGATGCCTGTAATATGGTTGAAGGACTATCCTGGGAAGGAGAAAGAAGATTTCTTCGCCCAATCAGTTGCTTTCTTCTATGTCAAAAACGTGTTCAAAAAAGACAAACAGCCCGACGCTTTTATAATACACTTGATTTCAACGTCCGACGTGCCACTCATCAAATCGAAACTACCCAGAGATATTCGTGCGGACGGACCTCTCAAAATTTATCCCTGCGATACAAACTCGTTTCAGGGTCATAAATAATGTCTTTCTCTCCCCTATTGCAATCATCTCTCAAATTCACAAATATGACCACAAAAGAATCATCCAAAGAACTGAAAGCACTCAGCGAGATACTCGCAGACGCCAGAACAAGACTGGCAAGGCTCATTCCTGAGCTGGTGGAGCATGACATTGTGGACTACCACTTGTCGAATGTCTCGCTGGCCCTCTCGAACTTGTCAAGGTTCTCCAAGAACCTGGCGGAAATCTCAAAACTGATAGAGGAAACATAAAACGATCATCTGGTTTTCAATTTTAGAATAGAGTCCGCGGGAGGGCGCAATAGATTTGATTTTGTTTCATAAGATAAAGGTCGTATTTAGGTTAATAGGCGCCCTCCCTTTTATGACGAACCACAGATGTTAAGACATAAAAACAGCATATAGATAATATTCAAGAATGAAGACGAAGAACAAGCCCGTAGATGTCTGGGGAATGGAAAGCAACGTCCAAATCCCCGTCAGGATATACGCCAGCGATGATGACCTGTCATCGGACGGCAAGCTTATCCTGTGCTCAAGGAAACAGAAGATGAGGGATGACGTGGAATACGTCAGCAAGCAATGGCTGATGCAGACACTGAAGGAGTGCCTGGCTGACAGCCCTGACATTCTTGGACGGATATCAGCAAGACTCGAGACCAACACAATATGAAACCCATGCGGTGTGTCGTGGGGAGAATACCTGACGAACCCCACATATCGCCGTAACAACCAAACCGATTCACAACCATGGCCAACATCCTTTTAGGTGACGAAGAAAAGACGACGCTCGTTCTTGTCAACGCGTGCGTGGCCTTCGCATTGCTTGCAGCATACAGCCCCGAGACAAGCAGGCCGTACCTGCTGGCTGCCGCCACCGCCCTCGGACTGTTCTCCCTCTATCCTCTCTACTTCATACTGCAGCGGCCGAGACGCTTCATGGTGGCCAGGGAGACGGAGGGTGACAAGAGCGTGTTCGTCCTCAGATACAAAGGATACCTCTGGTGGTACGACGCCAAGGACCGCAAAGGCAATGCCATCGTCTTCAAAACCCTGGAGGAAGCGCAGACATACATCAGGGAGAACGTAGTCACTGCGCTGATCAGCGACAGAATGAGGCGCAAGTCCCTGAAAAGGGAGATCGAGGTCATCATGGACTCCAAAAAGATGAACCAGGACACGGAAGCTCCCCCTACCGAGAGCAACCAAGGCGGCCAACAGCAGAGACAGGAGGCTTCTCCTACCCCACAGCCTGATGCCGCACAGCAAAAAGAGGAAGAGAGAGAGGAAATCATCCCCGACAACCAGGCGGCAATAGCGAATCTATTCGCCATGGGAAAAGCAAACCAGAATGGAAACGAAAACGAGGAGGATGAGAAGGAAGAAACCCAAAAGCAAAAGTCGGAAGCAAAGGTAAACAGGGGATTCTCCCTACTGAAACAGCGAACCGCCGAGTCTTCAGAAAAAGAAGCTCCTTCCGAGGCTGAGAACGAGACCTATGACGGGAACGGGAATGAGGAGGATGAACAGGATGATACGGAAGACCCCTTCGCCAGTGATTACCCGGCACCGGTGGATGACACGGAGGATGCTCGTGACGATGTTCAGGACGATGGCTACGACGGCCCGGCTGACCCCATCGATGCCGAGAGCTTCAATGAGCAGCTGTTCGATGTGATAGACAACTTCAACAAGTCGGCCAACCACAAGAAGCCATCCTCAAAGCCTGAACATCCTGCTCCCGCACCCGAGGTGAATACCCAGATAGCGGAACCGCAAAAGGAAACGATGGTGACAACGGCACAGGTGGCCGAGGACCAGGCGCTCGTCCATGCGCACAAGGCGGAGACCGTCAAGGACGCCCTGAGCAAAATCCTTTTTCACCAGCAGATGGTGGAACAAAACGAGGAGAGGAAAAGGGAAGCGGAGAACAAGACAACCATCATCCCGGCACGACCAGAGACACAGGTCATCCCCAAGAGCAGGAGACATAAGGAGAAGTCCCCGGACGGGATACCGACGAAGAACATCCAATACAGGCCTTCCGCCGAAGAGAAGGTATTGCAGAAACGACAGATGACCCTGCTCGAAATGCCTGGCTTCATCGAACCCGAAGACAATCCCAGGGAAGGCGACGGTGTAGCTCCGGAAGACCAGCAGACGGTTACGGAGGATGCGCAGCACCAAGCGAACCCTGAGACGGATGCCACGGAGAATGACGGCTCCTCGGGCGGTCCTCGGGTGGTCAAGAAACTGCCTGATGCCGACTATGCCCCATCCCCGGCCATGGCCGATGTGCTCGCTGCCCAAGACAACACCGTCCCGGAAACCCAGGAGGCGGTTTTTACCAACGGCTCCGAAAGCCAGGAAGAGGGGTCGCAGGATGATGACAACGGGACGCTCCAACTATGACAAGAAAGTCTCACAACTTAACCATACAGACCAATGACAAAAGATGACACGAAAAAAATCGCATTCAACTGGAGGTGGCTGAGAATCCTGCTCCCCCTGTGGATCATCTTCGGCGGGATACCGCTCATCATCATAGGACCGACGGGCTGGACCACCATCATGACGGTGATGGCCATCGCCTTCATAGCGGCGCTCGCAGCCACCGCATTCTGTGTCAAATGCTTTTTGTTCTACCTCGAGGAATATGAGAAGCAAAAGCCCGAACAGCAAGGAGAAGGACACGACGGGAACAGGAACGGAAAAGAATGACCTGTTCCCTGAGATGATGGACGAGAACTGGAAGCCTTCCTTCATGGAGGTGGTGAGAAGCAAGTCCTGGACGGAACACCTCACCGCGTACTTCATCACCTTCGGCGTCCTGCTCTACCTCATCCTCTCCCCAAAGGACTGGAGAGGGTGGGCGCTCACTATACTGTCGGCGGCGGGTCTCGCCATCGGCTACTGGGTGGCGATGGTCAACTTCAACCGCTGCTACCTCCAAAAGGCCAACCGCCGGCTCCTGCAGGAGAGAAGACGGCTCGACAGGATCGAAAAGGAACTTCAGGAGGTCACACGGAGGCTGGAGCCAACAGAAACAAAACGGGAAACTCCCAATAAATAATCATACAATGAAAGCAGTAACATCAACATGGTTCGAATGCGCTGTCAGATACGGGCGCACGACCGAAGAGGGACCGGAAAAGAAGGTGACGGAGACCTACGTGGTCGAAGCACTGTCGTTCACCGAGGCCGAGGCGAAGATCATCAGAGAGCTGAGCCCATTCACGCCGGGTGAACTAGAAATCAAGAAAATAACGCCGATGAGCATCAGCGAGATCTTCTTCAGCGACAGGGATGCCGATGACTCGTGGTTCAAATGCAAGCTGGCATTCATCACCATCGACGAGAAGACGGACAAGGAGAAACGCTCGGCGGTCTCATACCTGGTACAGGCGGACTCGCTCGGCACGGCGCTGAATTACGTCGTGCAGGAGATGGGCAAGACCAGCATCGACTATGTCGCCTCCAACATCAGCGAGACGAAAATCATGGACGTTTACAGATAGACACCAAACAGTGACGGATATGAACAGCATATCAAAGCAACACACGAAGTGGTGCCTGGTCATCGACGAGACAGAGGTGAGCATGCCCACCAAGGAGCACGCCGTCAGGCTGGGGAACTACCTGCTGTCCTTCAACGTGCCCCTGCAGCTGCTCGAGGTCAGCATCGCCATCGAGAAGGTGAACGGCAAGGTGAGGATCGGCGACAAGACAAGGACGGACCATACGGACCTGCTCGACCCCACCCCGCCTGAGAAAGAAGAAGATGAATAGTGTCCACACCATCAATATATGCCTCCCATGCCAAAGAAATGGAAAATCATCGCCCGCGACCCATCCGGAAAGGAGACGCTCCTGAGGTTCTGCGACGACCTGGACGAGGGAAGACAGCTGCTGGCTGACCTGAAGGCCGAACAAGACAGAATGGGTCTTGAGGGCGAACTGGCCCTGACCGCGGTGTTCCCGGAATGGCTTCCCGACCCGCAGCCGGAGGACTACAAGCACTACGTGAGGTCGCTCATTCCCGACGAGGAGTGGATGAGGGTGACAAACATCGACGACCTGATGGCATGGTACAACCTCGAACTGGGCGACATGCGCGAGTATTTCCTGCTGGCGAAGGTCATACCGAGGACATACACGGTCATCGACTTCGGATGTGGCAAGAACGCCCAGTCCTATCTCTTCATGCAGCACAGGCATTACTACGCCGTGGACACGGGGAAACAGATGTTTAGGGCTCCGGGGACGTTCTACTTCCAGATGACGGCAGGCGACTTCATCCGCCATGAGATGCCACGGCTCCAGCCGGACATGCACAGAACCTTCGCCATCTGCAGCAACGTCACGGGCAAGGACCATGGGAACCCGGGAATGCTGGTGAGGATGAACTTCCTCAACATGTACACCATCAACAACTTCAAATACTTCTTTGACGATGAGAACAAGTAAACTCCTTTCCCTATTGCTGCCGGCAGCCGCCATCGTCATCCTCCACGGCTGCGCCACGGCGGAAGCGTCACGGATGCCCGTCATGGTGTCGCCGTACTACAACAGCGACCCGCTGACCATCAACGTGGGTGAGATGAGCGACAAGCTGAAGTCGGAGAACCCCGCTGACCTGGTCAGGCTGGCAAGCAGCATCAACGCCAATGACCTGAACGTCCCCACGGAGGCGCTGTATGTCCTGGCCATACGGCTCTTCGACCTCAACGAGAAGATACCCGCCGCCTACTGGTTCTACAACGCGCAGTTCCGCACCAGGGTGCTCAACGGGCTGAAGGCGCAGGACCCTGACCTCTTCGGCGACGGGATGGGTGACGGCGCAGGCGAGAAGCTGGCGGCGTACAACGCCTTCTCCGAACTGGCGGGGAAATACTTCAACGAGGAATTGTCAAGGAACCCGGACGGGTGGATAGAAATCATCAACCTGGTGCAGAAAGACATGACCAATCTCGACATCAGGGGGTTCGTCAACGACTTCCCGCGCATAGCGGACAAGATCGTGAGCGAGCACCCGGAGGTGGTGCAGAAGGTGTCCGAAGGACTCAACGTCCTCAAGGAGGTGCTGCAGGAGAACATGGACGACATCGTGCGGCAGTCGCGCAACCTCAGATAGACATCAGACGACATGCGGAAGACGAACAACGCAAGCCCGCTGGTGCTGATATTCCTCGCGGATGCCGTGGCGATGACCGTGGAGATGGTGGCGGCAAGGATACTATCGCCCTATTTCGGCTCGTCCAACACGGTGTGGACGGCGGTGATAGGGGTGATCCTGCTGGCAGGCAGCATCGGCAACTACTACGGGGGAAGACTGGCAGACAGGCATCCCATCGACCCGATGGTGCGCAGGCTGCTCTGGGTGACGTCGTGCTGGATCCTGGCCGTGGCCGTCACCGGGGACATCGTCTCCATCCTCCTGGCAAGGCAAATCCACATGGTGGAAATCGGGGCGCTGGCGACATCCCTCCTGCTCTTCCTGTCGCCTGCGGCAGCCCTCGGCATGGTCACGCCGATGCTGATGCGCAAGGCGCTACGCAAGGAGGAGAACGGGGCGATGACGGGGAGGTTCTACGCCACCATGACGGCGGGCGGGCTCACGGGGACGTTCCTGGGCGGCTTCATCCTCATCCCTTCCATGGGATGCGTGCAGATGCTCTGTGTCGTCGCCCTCGTGCTGGGATGGATGGCATACTGGGCTGACCGCGGGGTGGGCACCTTCGCCCTCGCAGGACTCATGACGTTCTTCGCGGTGTTCTTCTACTATGGATGGAAATACGTGCAGAAGGTCGGCGACGACAGCGTCAGATACGGCGAGCTCCATCACAAGGTGTCCATGGACACGAGAGACGGCCATGTGACCATATACAACGGGTTCAACGCCGAGGGGGACTCCATACGGATCATGAACGTAAGCGGGGGACACATGTCGGCGGCTTACCTCGACCCTAAAAGAAAATACGAGCTGCCCTTCCCCTATACCAGGGCCTACGACGAGGCGGTGTGTTGCTTCCCCTACCCTCCTTCCTGCCTGATGATCGGGGGCGCGGGATACGGCTACCCGAAATACATCATCAGCCACTTCCCCGGGACCAGGATGGACGTGGTGGAGATAGACCCCGAGATCACCCGGATAGCCAGGAGATACTTCTATCTCGATGACTTCGAGCGGGAGTTCAACACCAAGGAGGACAAGAGGCTCCGGATCTTCCATGAGGACGGACGCGTGTTCCTCAACAACACGGGCAACCGCTACGACATCATCATGAATGACGCCTTCTCGGGAGAAGTGCCGACAAGGCAGCTGGCCACGGTGGAAGCGGCGAGGACCATCAAGGAGAGGCTCAGGGATGGCGGCGTCTATGCGACCAACGTCATCCTGTCCAAGAGGAACGTCGCCTTCTCAAGATGCGAGTACCACACGCTCTCCAAAGTGTTCCGGCATGTCTACGTGATTCCGGTGAGCGGACGGGACGAGAAGAACCAGAACCTGATGATGCTGGCGGCGGACAGGCCGCTGGCGCTCTCAAAAGACACGGTGTTCATACACCACCTGCCGGAGGACGTGGTCTTCACCGACAACTACTGCCCTGTCGAGCGGATCGCCTCCTATGCCGGCCTCGCGGATGTCTCGCTCTCTGGAGCGGAACAGCTAAGCAAAAAGAGGTAAAAGACAACCTCGGGATAACAATAGCAGGATAACAACGAAGACGGGCAACGCCTTTGTGCCCGCCTGTGTCCGACAGGCTGTGACAGTGTTTGACAACTCGATACTTTAATCTAAAAAAAGCAACTATGATCAATCTGGAAAAAGGACAGCGCATCTCCATGGAGAAGACGCTGCACAAGGTGGGCGTGGGACTCGGATGGGACCCCAACGCCAATGGCGGTGAGAACTTCGACCTCGACGCGTCGGCTTTCATGCTGGGCAAGAACAAGAAGACCCCCGCAGACAAGTTCTTCGTCTTTTACAACAACCCCGTCTCCCAGGACGGCGCGGTGTCCTCGTCAGGGGATGACCGCACAGGCGGCAACAGCGCGGACGGTGACGACGAGACGCTGACCGTCAACCTCGACGGCGTGGCTCCTTCCATCGAGGAGATCGTCTTCATCGCAAGCATCTACGAGGCGGAGAAACGGAGGCAGAACTTCGGACAGGTAAGGAACGCCTACATCCGCATCTACAACGCAGAGACGAACGAGGAGATCGCACGCTATGACCTGGAGGAGGACTTCTCCGTCGAGACAGTGGTGGAGTTCGGAAGGCTCTACCGGCGCAACAACGAGTGGCGCTTCGAGGCGATGGGCATCGGCAGCAAGAACGGACTGGAGTCGCTGGTGGCGAAATATATGAACTAACCCGCCTGCCCTGCCTGAAATGCCAACCTGGCCTAAGGCAAGGAGTGCAGCACGCCGCTGCACTCCACCCCACACACAAACGACACAACAGCCATGCGAGACCATAACATCCGGACCAAATGATAGAGATAAAAGGATATCCCGGCTACTACCTCGATGATGATGGGATGACCATCATCGGGAAGAGGAACAGGGCCCTGAAGACGAAGTTCAACTGTGTCATCCTCCAGCAGAATGGCAGAAGGACTTGCGTGCCGGTCAACAAACTGGTCTGGTGTGCCATCAGAGGGGTGTCGCCCGACGAGATCCCCAAGGGCTACTCGTTCCGCATGGTCGACGGGAGGATGGTGGCGGAGACCTTCAGCGACAGGATGTCCTACGTCAAGAAGAAGAACACGAAGCGGGTCAGGATTTCAGACGAGCAGATCCTCTACCTCGAGCGGTACATCCAGATCCTGAAGGATATCCAGCTGGACACCGACGACGCGAAGTCCAGGCTCTTCATGCTGATCAACGAGGACAGGGAACAGTTCATCGCCTACGCCTGCAAGCTCTCCTACAACAACAGACAAAATGCGGAGATTGTCGCGGACAGCGCCATCATGGCGACCATGGACGTGATATGCAACAACGAGGTGATGGTGCCCAACCCCAGGGGATGCGTGAAGTCGTTCATCAGGGGGTACCTCCGGGAGAACAGGAAAATCTCGGCTGACGGGCAAGACCCGGACAGGCTCTCCTGATGCCCGGCATGCGCTGGCCAAAGGCGCAATAGGCAACGCTCAACCAACTAATTCAAACTCAACTATCATGGTTATCAATCTGCAGAAAGGACAGCGGGTGAACCTCGCTAAGGAAAACGGAGCGGAACTCAGGGAGTTCTGCGTGGGATGCAACTGGGGGATGATCCCCACGGGAAGGACCATCACGAAAGTCATCAAGAAGGGACGTCTCGGCTTCGGGCGCAAGACGGAGAAGATCCCGGAGCTCAAGGCGGTGGACCTCGACCTGAGCTGCATCATGCTCGACGGCGGCAAGGAGATGGTGGACTACATCTACTCGCCCATGTACACGAAGGAATGGCTGGCCGGCTACCACCTGCCCAAGGGAAAGCTCTTCTCCAAGGACGGGGCGCTCAACCACAGCGGGGATGACCTGCAGGGTGACGCCGACGGCGACGACGGGCTCGACAACGAGATCATCACCGTCAACCTCTCAAGGGTCAGGAACAACATCCGGGAGATATTCTTCTTCCTCAACAACGTCGGACCGGAGGACTTCTCACAGATTCCCTACGCCTCCATACGCATGTACGAGGGCACGCCGCAGAGGGTGGATAACGTCTACGCCATATACGACGTGGCGGCCATCCCGCAGTACAAGGGCAAGAGGGCGCTCGTGATGGGCAAGCTCTACCGCTCCCGTGAGCAATGGCGGTTCGCGGCCATCGGCGACGCCTTCGAGGACCGCAACCTCTGCGAGACCATCGCACGCATCATCCACACCTATTGACAAGAGCCCATGAGAGAACTAGCTGAACTGTTGCTTGATGCCCCGGCCGGGATCAAGCTGTACTGTCCTGCCTGGGGAGAAGTGGTGTTTCAGGGAATCAGCGACGACATCAACGTCCTCACTGACAAGGGTGAGTTCGACGGCTATGGAAGGATGGACCCCAACGGCGAATGCCTGCTCTTCCCTTCGAAAGACAGACATGACTGGGAGGAGTGGCAGGAAGACCTCTTCAGACCCAACGATGTCGTCTCCTGCGACGAGGGGGTCTTCATCTACGTGGGCACCGTCCACTACAACGTCTTATCAACCTATAACATGACGGCTGCCGACGGGAAACAGCTGCTGCTGCCTGTCGCGAAATGCCAGTTCGCAACGCCAAGGGAGGCCGAGAAATTCTTCAAAGCCATGAAGTCCAACGGTCTGCAGTGGAACAGCGAGCAGAGGAAAGCGGAAATAATTCCAACGGTACAGGAAGAAACGAAAGAAAAGATGATGGGCATGGAAAAGGTGGCTGACAAGAGGGCAGCGAAAGATGACCCCATGCCATGTCTTGAAACTGCTACGGAAAAGGAAAACAGACAGCCACCGACGACTCCCGGGGAACCGCCAAGACCTGACCAAAAGGTTCTGGAAAAGGAAAAGCCCCCAAGCGAATGGACTAGATTCCTGGAACTGACAGAGGAATATACGAAGAACATCAGGAAAAGAAACGGGAAGATAGCGGACTGCAGCGTAAGAATGGATTTGAACATCAAATATACGCTTGAGCATCTCAAACTTCAGAAGGTCAGTACACCCTTGAAAAGCGTCATCAATGCCGCCCTCCATGCTTTCCTTGAAAACAATGCTGAGGAAATCAGGAAGATGGTGGCTTCGAGTGCAGACCATCAGATGATCATCTAATGATACAGACATGAAAGCAAGAATATTCGGTACCGACATGATCGTGGAATGCCTTGAAATCAGCTGGAGAGGTGACCAGCCGGGCATCAAATGCACGTACCTCAACGGAGCGTACAAAGACAAGACTGGTGTCGTCCCCCTCCATGCCCTCAGGGAAATCGAGATGACCAAGGAGGACAGGGAACGCCTTGACAGGCAGAAGGCCGAGAATTCCCTCGTCAGGTTCGCCTGCGTCGCCTTGCATGCCATCCTGGCCAACCCTCACCATGACTACCTTGACGAGGTGGGCTACAAGCAGTGCGCGAAGAGCGCATTGGACATGGCCCAGGCAATGGTTGAGGAAATGGTCCTCCGCACGATGACCTCTTCAGAAAACCATCCTTCCTGCGAGCCCGAGGATTAGACCTTCTGTACTTAGTGACCAATTGATTATTTCATAACTTAACAACAACAATATGGATCAGTTCTTACAAGACAACCAAAACGACGTGACCTCCCAGACCATCCCCATGGGAGGAGGCACAAACGACAGGATGAAAGACCTCACAGGAAGGACCTTGGTCAGACTGTGCGGCATGGGGCAATGGGACTATCGCATTGCCTGGAGAAAACTCTCGACAGGATGTGGACTGGTGAGTTCCCTGGATAAGGAGACAATGGGCATATACAAGAATATCTGCAGGCAGCTTGAGTGGATCAAGAACGTTCTGTGCGCATTACAGAAATACAAGAGCTTAACCTCCAAGATAGAGGAGAAAGTACAAAAAGGCCTCTGCAAGACAATGTCTGCAGACAGTACCATCATGCACCTCCATGACACTTATGTCAGTAAGGGACAGAAGCCTGTCTACCTGTGGGACGTGATACCCTTTGAATGCGACGAGATTATGGCAAAGGCCGTGCTCAGCCATCTCTTCCCTGGCAATAAGGAACTGCACCTGGACGTGGATGAGTTCATCAAGGGTTACCAGGAAATGAAAGAGCAATGCGAGAAGGACACGGCTGGAGCATATAATGTGGAACTGGCCCGTCAAAGGTGGTGGAAAAAACACAATGAGCTGACCAATAGCACCACATACAGTGTCTACAACATGTCCGATGACAAGATGACAATAGACATGACGGCCTTTCCAAGCAAGAGCAAGGCGATAAGGAGTGCCCTTGAGTTCATCGTCGATGTGCCTAGTTTCTGCGACGAGACGTTGAAAATGGAAATGAGCGATATCCTGGAAAGAATGGAGATGATATGCTCAATCATCAGAAATATGGTGGAAATGGGTGAAATAGAGGAAGGGCAGGACGATTCGCTATGGGACTGCATGGATGACCTGATGAACGCCATCCATCGCTTCTATCAGAGAAAGGGAATAGAAGACAACTTCGAATGTGAACCAGAGGAAGCAGACGCTGCCACAACAGGAACGGATGACATGGACCAGGATGCAGCAGAGGATCTCTCTGATGATGCCCTGTCTCCAAAGATGGAGGATGACGAAATCTCCGAGAATGATGAGTTGCCGGAGGCAGACGGAGAAGACGAAGATGCCGTGGACGAAGCATCCGATGAAGACGTTACGGAAGAGGAACCTGAGGGTGCCGATGATGTGGCGGATGATATCGGATACAAGTCCTTCCTGGCTGATGCACGGTCTTTCGCCGACCACTGCTCCTCGTTCAAAGAACGTATCGCAAATGCGCTCCGGAAGACTGGATTGAATCTGTTCAGTGAGATGGAATCTTATCAGATAAAAATACAGTGGGATGGATGGACCTCCAAGCCGGAGGACGTCGTCATCCGTATCATGCTGTTCTACGATGCAGCAACCGATGAGGAACTTGAAACAATCAAGGACCTGCTCCGTATCAAAGACATGGTCATTGAGACCAACGAGGACTATGAACTCGAAGTCTGCTGTATGTACAACGACAACCCCTTTAAATAAGTATATTGAATATGCCAATATCACCATTTGTCCTTAATGAAGAAGACGGCTTCATCCAGCTTCGCAAAGAGGCGGAAGCCCACATCGAATTGTTCTCATCCCTCAATGACAAAATTGACAAAGAGAACTATAGAATCCAAGTGGATGTCAACATGAAGGAGAAGAAGACGGAAATGAATCTCATCCTTTTCTTCAATAATTCTGTCTCGTACCAAAAGATACTGAAAGTCATCGAAGCCATACAACCCATTTCATGGTCAATCGGCTCAAATTACAAATTCATCGAAGACTCTTCCTCTGAGAAAAGGATGAAGCTGATACTGAAAGTGGTCTCCGTCTGATGACAATTATGCTCGAACAGACAATGACGAGATGATAGATTTTCCTTATGTCTCGGTTTCCTGACTCCATGCCAGGAAACCGTTTCTCTCCCCTATTGTTACAGGATAGCCATCAACTTTCCTGCCACGATTTTGCCATTTTTCTATATAAATAAATACTCCAACAAAACTTGATAAATAATTGTTAAACAATACATTTGTATATGCGCTAAAGATTTTGCCCGTTAAAGTATTACTTTAAGTTCCTCTTAAGGCGGATGATACAGGCTATAAAAGTCTGTTGGCTCCAACGGACTACATATTTTCAATCTCTTCTGGCTTTTGCCAGGTGCGGATAATGACTGAAATCCCTTTTTCACGGAGTCTCAAAACACCCCAGTCCACTACTCAAAATAGCACGCTCCAATGATTCCCGACTCATGGTACAGACCCCGTGTGACGAATAAAATAATAATATAATTATATAACATAAAAATTCATTTTTTGATAAATAATTATATAATATTATAATTATGAAATTATCATTTCACTCATGACAAACGACAGCAGATACATCCTGCTGGAATACAATCAACATCAGGGATTGTTCCATCACAATAGCATCTACAACGGTCGATTCAACAGCGAGCCAAATACCTACGGATGGGAACCGATAGCTTTGACGCTAGAGTCAAAGGCAAGCCTGTTCTGCAATATTGCCGATGCGGTGCTCCATAGAAGACGTAAAGCGAAAAAGGAACCATTCTCCGTCACCACGATCAAGCAAGGATGGAAAAGCTTCTGCTTTGCCTACAATTATTTGGCAACAAGATCGATTCCCGACAACATGATACAAGAGGCCAGGGAACTGTTCTGTGCCGAGATGGCAATGGCCAGGCTGGGTAAAGGGACACTTCGCAGATCTGATGACTGAAGATACCCCCTTGGCATGGGATTACGACCCGATGTCCTACAAGGACTCGAATTATTGACAAACGACAAAAATGACTCTCAAATTCTGGAAAAATGAAAGAACCAACACCACAACTCACCGGACTGACCTCCCAGCAGGTCATCCAAAACAGAAAGGACTTCGGACCCAACATCCTGACCCCACCGAAGAAGGATTCCCTCCTCAAGCGCTTCTTCGAGAAACTGACGGGTCCCTTCGGACACTTGCTCCCGGGATGGGAGAACGGCGACCCGCTGATCTTCATCCTCGAAATAGCAGCGTTACTCTCCATCTTCATCTCCTGCGCGGAATACTACGGATGGATGGGGCTGACATGCAGCAACGGCATGGGGGTGTTCTTCGAACCCATCGGCATCCTCGTGGCCATCGTGCTGGCGACGGGCATCGCATTCATCTTCGAACTGAAGGCCGACCGGGAGTTCAACCTGCTCAACCAGGTGAATGACGAGCAACAGGTGAAGGTGATGCGTGACGGGCATCCCACGACCATCCTGCGCAAGGACGTGGTGGTGGGTGACGTAGTTTTCATAGAGACGGGCGAGGAGATTCCGGCTGACATCAAGCTGCTGCAGGCGGTGTCTCTGAATGTGGATGAGTCTTCCCTGACTGGCGAGCCGATGTGCCACAAGTCAGTCAACCCGAAAGACTTCGACAAGGAGGCGACGTTCCCCACGGACAACGTGATGCGGGGCACCAAGGTCATGGAGGGTCACGGCATCGGGAAGGTGTTCGCCGTGGGTGACAGCACGGAGAACGGCAGGGTGTTCCAGGCGGCACAGATAGATGACAGCGTGAAGACACCGCTGAACGAACAGCTGGAGCGGCTGGGTGACCTGATCACCAAAATCAGCTATGTGCTGGCCCTGCTGATCGTCATCGGCAGGACGGTGACGTTCCTGCATGCCCACGGCTATGCCATGGCTGCCCTCTCCTCTGTGGACTTCCTCGCCTACTCGCTACAGTCGCTCATGCTGGCTGTGACGCTGATCGTGGTGGCGGTGCCGGAAGGACTGCCCATGGCAGTGACGCTGAGCCTGGCCTATTCCATGCGGCGCATGCTGCAGACCAACAACCTGGTGCGCAAGATGCACGCCTGTGAGACGATGGGAGCGGCGACGGTGATCTGCACCGACAAGACCGGCACACTGACGCAGAACAAGATGCAGGTGAGCGTGGCGAAAATCTACAGAAAACCGAATGCCACCTCAAAGTGGTGTGAGGAGAAGATGGCGGAGAATATGGCGGGCAACTCCACGGCAGAACTGGACTGCTCCAATGGCGCCCCAAAGGTGCTGGGCAACCCGACGGAGGGGGCATTGCTTCTCTGGCTGCATAAGAATGGCTGCGACTACGCCAAAATCCGGGCTGGCCTGAAGAAGACAGGTGAGATACCGTTCTCGACTGACAAGAAATACATGGCGACCATCATCGAGGGCCAGTTCAAGGGCTCTTCGGTGGTCTACGTCAAAGGGGCGCCTGAAATCATCCTCGAGATGTGCTCGCAGATACCGGGCGGCCAGTCCAAGAAGGATATCGCCAGCGAACTGGTCTCTTACCAGAACAAGGGCATGCGTACGCTGGGATTCGCATGCGGGAGCTTCCCCAACAACAGGATACCTGTCAAGGATGGCAGGCTCGACACGCGCAACCTGACATTCCAGGGGTTCGTGGCCATCAGCGACCCCGTGCGTGAGGACGTGCCTGATGCGGTGCGGGAATGCACGGATGCCGGCATCCAAGTGAAGGTGGTCACGGGTGACACCACGGCGACCGCACGTGAGATTGCAAGGCAGATAGGACTCTGGGACGAGGACAAAGACAAGATGGGAGTGAACATCAAGACGGGACCTGAGATCGCGGAGATGACAGACGAAGAACTACAGGAGTGCGCACAGCAGGTCAAGATCGTCGCAAGGGCCAGGCCGATGGACAAGAAACTGCTGGTGGAAGCACTGCAGGCCAAAGGCGAGGTGGTGGCGGTCACGGGAGACGGCACCAACGACGCCCCGGCTCTGAAGACGGCTCATGTCGGGCTGTCCATGGGTGACGGCACGGCGGTGGCGAAGGAGGCAAGCGACATCACCATCATCGACAACTCGTTCAGCTCGATAGGACGGGCGGTGATGTGGGGACGCTCGTTGTACCAGAACATACAAAGGTTCATCCTCTTCCAGATGACGGTGAACGTGGTGGCCTGCCTGATCGTACTGGTGGGGGCGTTCATGGGGACGGAGTCGCCGCTGACGGTCACGCAGATGCTGTGGGTCAACCTGATCATGGACACCTTCGCGGCCATGGCGCTGGCATCGCTGCCGCCGACACGCAGGGTGATGGACCATAAACCGAGAAACAGGGAAAGCTTCATCATCAACGACTCGATGTGGCGCAGCATACTGAGCACGGGAATCGTGTTCTTCGGCATCCTCCTCTCCCTCCTGGTGGCCTTCAAATATGCCGACATCAGATGCCTCACGGACCTCATACACCTGAGAAAAGGAGGTGGCGGCAGCCTGACGGACTATGAGCTGAGCCTGTTCTTCACGATATTCGTGATGCTCCAGTTCTGGAACCTTTTCAACGCGAAGGGGTTCGCCAGCGGGAAGTCTTCCTTCATCCTCTCGGGATGCAAGGGTTTCGTCCTCATCGCCTCGGTGATCCTTGTCGGACAGGTGCTCATCGTCAACATTGGACAGCAGTTCTTCAATGTGGTGCCGATAAGCCTCACGGACTGGGCCGTCATCATTGGCTCCACCTCTCTTGTGGCACTCGTCGATGAAGTAATCAGGTTCCTGGGGACAAAGCCCTCCTGATGCTCATGGCATCATTGCCGGTCACATAATCTCTCATCCCCATGCCTCTCCTTCCTTCCCTATCGCTTTCAACCACTCAACAAAGATGAACATCCTCAAATACCATTTCCGAAAGAAATACCTCCACAACCGCAACCAGGGATGGATCAACCTCGCACTGCTACTGATGGCGGCCACTGTCGTATGCTGCTACAAGCCGGCATACAGGTGGCTCACGGAGACCATCGAAAACAACATCCTGCTGTCCCTGACGCTATGTGCCCTGCTGTTCCTCAAATTCCTGCTGTCACGGATGTACTACATCTCCTGCATACAGGAGGGGGACAGCAAGGCAAGGGGATGTGCCGGCAGCAGCTGCCTGCTGACCATCGTGATGGCTGCTTGCATCATCATCCTGACCATCAAGGCGTGCAGGGAGCACAGCAAGCCGACACCTCAGGAACAGGCAGTCAGGGAACTGGCTTGCTCCCCTCCTTACAACTCCACAGGCAAGAATCCATGAACGTGTATTCCATCCTCGGCCTGTCATTCTGGTCCTACCTCGCCGCAGGTGTCTTGGCGGGAGTCATCGCCTTCCTGGTACTGATGATTCTCATCAAGACCAACCTGGGCGGCAAGGCGATAGTCTTTTTCACCATCCTGGCATTCCTCGTCTATGCCTACTCCATCCTGGTCGTCATCAACATCTTCTTCTGACCAAATCTCTGAAACAACAAGCAGCCCCCTACCCAATACACAGGATCCTTCTGCGCCATCGGCTAAAAGCTGTCTTCCACATGGGTTGCAGCGCTTCATATTTCTCCAAAAGCTTTATAAAAGAATTCGGTGTCTCAGCTAAGGATTTTGCCAACCACTGATATCAGGATATATTCCAATTCCCTATTCGTTTACTACGGTCATTCCGCCATTAGATGCATGATAATACTGATGACTGTGAGTGGGCTATGAAAGTGAATTTTTTATCATGCGAACTTTTTTGTCCAAATGTGGGTTCTTTTATATAGATTTGGATTAAAACATAGTTTTAAATGCAAATAATGATAATTTTTCCATTTTATGATTTCCATTTTATGGAAAAATGATTATCTTTGCTCACTGTTAAGAATAAATATATGAGCAAGGTGAAAGAAAAGATTGACAACCCATTCGTAACCACCGGTTATGTGAGTGCCGAATATTTCTGTGACAGAGAGAAAGAAACACAGGACATCATCCGCTATCTGACCAACGGCAATAATGTCGCCTTGATTTCTCCGCGTAGATATGGCAAGAGTGACTTGCTCCGGCACTGTTTCGCACAAAAGATAATCTCTGACAATTACTATACGTTCATTGTCGACATCTATTCCACCAAAACGGTGGCTGAGATGGTCGGAAAACTGGGCAGTGCCATTCTTGATACCTTGAAATCAAGGGGAAGAAAGGCATGGGAGAGATTCCTCTCCATACTATCTTCTGTGCGTTCCGGTATTTCTTTTGACATTAATGGTCAGCCATCCTGGACAATGAGCGTTGGCGATATCCAATCGCCAACAGCCACACTGGATGAGATTTTCAATTATCTTCAGAACGCGGACCGTCCCTGCCTGGTCGCCATCGATGAATTCCAGCAAATTACAAAGTACGGCGATCCCAATATAGAGGCAGAGATACGCACCCACGTGCAATATTGCAACAATGCCCATTTCGTCTTTTCCGGCTCCAGAAGACATCTGATGGGTGCCATTTTCACTTCACCTGCAAGGCCCTTCTATCAGAGTGTAACACTTTACCATTTGGATCGTCTGCCATTAGAAAAATATGCAGAATTCTGCGTTTCCCACTTCAAAAGACACGGGAAAAAGCTGGATGATCATGTTGTCAGCCGTCTTTACAGCCAGTTCGACGGCGTCACCTATTACATGCAGAGAGTCATGAACGAATTGTTCAGCAAGACTTCAGCAGACGCCACATGTGTTGAAGCCGATGTCAGCAAGGCCGTGGATGAGATCATCGCAGTCTCTTCCATCATTTATGAGGACTTGATGTACCAGTTGCCTGAAAAACAGAGCCGTGTGCTGATAGCGGTGGCAAAGGATGGATGTGCAGAAAATGTCACCAGTGGAAAGTTCGTTAAACGGCATGGTCTGGTGTCGCCTAATTCTGTGAAATCCGCCATTCCCGCATTGATAGACAAAGGCTTGCTCACCCAAGACAAAGGTACTTACAAGGTCTATGATCTGTTCTTCGCCTTATGGCTGGTTAAGAATTTCTAAACC